>Ga0193726_1000076_pt1 | contig 177549 bp, 171 predicted proteins | sample H2c1metaG_FD_144928 | JGI IMG/M metagenome (GOLD analysis project Ga0193726, IMG submission 144928) | Soil microbial communities from a riparian zone of the East river system, Colorado, United States - H2c1 | ecosystem: Environmental > Terrestrial > Soil > Riparian zone | place: USA: East...
GGCATTGATCGCGTTTTCCGAGGCGGTGATGTTGTTGTTGTCGAGGAACCCGGTGCCGGAGGCGGCCGACAGGCCGAGACCCTTGGAGTTGAAGTTCACGCCAGTAATGCTCAGCGAGCTGGTGCCATTCTCGTTGAAGAGGACTTTCAGAGTGTCGCCAGCAAGCAGGTTGATGCCGTTGTAGGACGAGTCGCCCGCGAGTTGGTCGATCTGCGTCAGGATGTTGTTGTAGTTACCCTGCAGCGTGGTGCGGGTGGCCGAGACCGGTGCGACGGCGTTGCTGACCGTGGCGCTGGTGGTGACGCCGAGCGCCGCAGACGCCGCATTGGCCGAGACGGTGAACGCGGTGGTGTTGGTGTTGCCGGTCAACACCAGATGGCCGCTGCCGTCGTCGCTCGCAGTCACCGCGCCGTTGGCGCCGAGACCGGAGGTGCCATTGATCGCGGCTTCGATCGAAGTCAGCGCTTCGCTCGCCGTGATCGCGACCGTGTAGCTGGTGGCACCGACGTTGATCAGCAGGCTGCCAGCAGCCTCAGTGGGGGTGGTCAGCGCGACCGAACCGGTCGTCGCCGCTGCCGCAGTCGGCGTGGTCTGCTGCGCCTGTTGCGCGGTCGACAGCGCCTGTTCGAGCAGACTGGTCAAGCTGGTGAGGCCGTTATTGGCCGCATCGAGCGTTTGCTGGGCCTGGCCGATCTGATCGAGCAAGGAGCTCAAATCGTTGGCGCGGTTGTTCAGCGATTGCGAGGTGAAATAGGAGGTCGGATTGTCGAAGGCAGTGTTGACCTTCTTGCCGGTCGACAGATGCTCCTGCGTGGTGGTCAAGTTGGCGGCGGTATCCTGCAGCGAAAGCAGGTTCTGCCGAATACCCGCACTCAAGGTGATGTTGGACATGGTACTCGTACCTTCTGGCTACGCGTGTGTTTGCTATGCGTTACGTACACACGGCCGATCGGCACGACCGGCTGCCGGAAGATAGTAATCTGTTATCCCTAACGAGCCGTAAATCGGCGCTAATTTGCGTATTGTGCCGTGTTGCCCGACATAAACTTGGCGCTCAAAGCCGACAGCCGGCTGATTGGTGCTCAGGATTCGCCGTCGCCGTTCTGGCCGGCTGGGTCGTCGAAGCCGCGGTGAAAAGGACGGTGGGCCGGGCGCTGTCCCATTTTCAGTAAGCTGCGAATGCAAGAGCGCGGGGAACCGGCGGTGAAGCGCAATGATCAGCGACCCCGCTTGCGCTTCGACGTGATGATGACCTCTTTGTGCAGTTTGGGGATCTGCTCGAATACGGATTCCGGCACCCCAAACGTCGCGGCCAGGACATGGTTGGGCGTTCCGCCTAAGGATACGGAGATGCCGATATCGTCGCTGCTCTCCTTGGTGCTGTTATTGAACACGATCAGGAAGCGGAGGTCTTCCTTGCCGATATTCTCGAAATAATGAAAATAGCCCTGCGGCACGAATACGATCTGGCCGGGCTCGACCTTAAAACTTTGCCATTCGTTGTTCGGCCCGACAACCGACATGCGGGCCTTGCCGCTGATGCAGTAATCGAACTCCCAGGCATCGGGATGCCAGTGCGGCTCGCGGATGCCGCCTTTTTTCAGAACGACCAGCGCCATAGCCGCGTTTTGCCCCGCCACCACCGGGAACACTTTCTCATAGGCGAGCTGCACGGTGCCGGATGGCTTCTTCACCGCGGGAGTGGATTTTGCGAGATCGTATAAAAAGGGGTTTTTCATCAGCCCGTCTCCGTTGGCTAAAAAGCTTTTGAGTTGATGGGCATGCCGCCCACGACTCCCAAATTATCATAGGGCAGTCCGCCGATCATCGCCCGGCGAACGGATGGGTCGCTATCCAGCGCGCGATGCCTGGTCGGTTTCCAGCACGGCGGCAAGATAATGCTGCACGAAATCGACATAGACCTCGCTGCGCCGCGAGCTGCGGCGCAAGCCGCCGATCGCCAGCGCCGGATTTGGCAGCACCGTGGCGTCGTGCGGCTGGATGATCAGGCCGTCGAGGAATTGCAAGCCCCGCCGGCAGGAGTCGAGATAGTGGCGGTGGCGCGGCGCTTCGCCGGCGTCACGCGCCAGCGCGGCCGCCGCGGCGATACCCTCGATATATAACGCCGTCGTATAGCCGGGGGTGTCGGATTGGTGATCGTTGAGAAACGCGCCGGTTTTCTGCTGCTGAAAGCGCAAGATCCAATCCGCGACCTCGAAGGCGAACTCGGCAAAACAACGTTCGCCCGTGACCCGCCACCAGGCCCCGCACGCCTGCGCCAGCCACGACACCTGGCCGAAATGCGGCCGGTTGCGGAAACGGTCGCGATAATAACGGAACGCGCGCGCCAGCTTGGCCTCATCGATCGACGTCAGCTCCGCTCGCGCGGCGCTGCCGAGCGCCAGCAGCACCTGGCCCGGGAAATAGTCCTGGAAAGCGTCCGTCGCCAATGCGGCATCGCGATGGGTATGCACGCAGCCGTGCACATCGATCTGCGACCATAGCGTAGCCGCAAGCTGTGGCACCCAGCGTGTGGCAAGCGCGCCATCGGCCTCGCACAACGCCAGCGCGGTCAGGGATATCTCGGCCACGGATTGCTCGTTGCCGTCGTGTGCGAGCCAAATGCCGTCCGCCGTTTCGCCGGCCGTATTCAAGAGAAACGTTGTCGTCTTTGCAGCGGCTTCGCCGGCCGGCGGGCCGTTTGATTTCGCTGCCCGCGCCAGCACCCACGCCGCATGTGCCAACCGCGGCAGGTCGACGCCGCTATAGAGCTGATCCTGCAGCGGATCGTAGCGGGTGAAGAACGTGCCGTCCGGCTTTTGGTGCCGCAGCAGGTAATCTACGCCCAGCGGCGCCAGCCGTTGCACCTGATCGGGCAGGGTGTCCGGCGGCGGTTCGGGCGCGAAACTTCCCTCCATCAACCGCTCGCCGGCGCGGTCGGCCAGCCATGTCGCGCATTCGAAGCGAACCCAGCGATACGGCGGCTGCGTAATCTGCGCCTTGTGCAGGAGCTCCTCGACGAAGGCTGAGGGCGTGAGGTTATAGCGGCTGACAATGGACGGCAGATAGAGCGCGAAGCGGTTGCTTTGCTCCGCCATCAAGGCGTGCTGGCCGTAGCGGATGCGGCGGATGATGTCGTCGACGGAATGGATTCCGAGCGCGAGACGGTCGTACAGGAACGCGACGCTGACCGCGATGCCGTCCGGCGCCGTCACATCGGGCCGCGCTTCGAAACGGGAATCGCCAAGCGCCGCGTCGACCAATGTCGTCACGTCCTCGTCGAGGCGTCGCAGGCTCGAGCCGAAGCAGCCGCGTAGCCGGCCGCCGAGACAGACGCTCACATAAAGAGAATCGACGTCGCGCGGCAGCAGATCGTCGGCAAGCGGCAGTGTCCGCGGCTCGCCGCCGGACAATCGCGCCAGCGCGAGATCGCGCGCACGCGCCGCCACGGGTGCGCCATACGCGGCTTGTGTCAGCGGATGCGGCGCGTCCGGTGTCGCGACGCCGGTCGGCTGCCACGTTATACCCGGCTCGACGACCTTGAATACGTCGTGGCGCAAGACGACATGCGGCTCGAACGACACCAGCCGCCCATTGGTGATACGCGCGTGCTGGTATTGGTCCCATTCGTTGAGGATGCCGGGCATGCGCGGCAGTGCGCCTCCCATCCAGCCGGGACGCTCGAGGCTGCGTACGACAATGCCGTAGCGGTCATTGTCGAGCTCCCCGACCGGACATGCCTCCAAGGCCGAAAAGAACGTCACCGCGATCGCGCTGTCGTCGAGCAGGCGCAGCGCTTCCGCCTGCGGCAGCTCCGCCGCCGTCCGCAACGCCGCCCTGATCACGCCCTCAGGCGCCGGCCACGCCTCTTCCCCCGGAAAATGCCAAAAGCCGTCGCGCCCATGGCGGACATAGATATTGTCCAGCGAGCGCAAGCTCACCCATGCTCCGCCCGCCGCCTCGTAGTCCGCATCGAGCGTTTGCGGCGGCCGCGGCAGCGCGCCCTTGGTGAGATAATCGCGCATCGCCAGCCGCGCCAATGCGGCCGGATGCAAGCCTTCGGCCGCGCGCTCCTCACCCCATTGGAAGGCCGGAAAAATCTTCGTCGGATTGTCGACCGGTTCCGGCTCGCCGTCCATGTGATAGATGAAGTCGTTCCAGATGTCGGTCACCGCCTCGACGTGGTAACCCTGTTCCTGCATGCGCGCGTAGCCGCCGTACCAGCCGAAGCGAACGAGAAAGATGCCGCCTTCGACGCGGATGCCGGCGTCGCGCAGATAGTCGCAGGCGAGCTGCATCGCGGTGCCCGAGGCGATGGAATCATCGAGCAGGATGGTGGGCTCGTCCGGATCGATCGGCCCCTCGATCAGCTTGAGCGAACCGTGCTGCTTGCGCTGCGCCCGGATCAGCAGCCCGTGATAGCGGCCGCCCGATTGCATGATGGCGGAATTGAGGATCGGCGCGGCGGTGAGCCCGAGGGTGGCGATCTGCCGGCCCTCGAAGCGTTTCAGCAATTCGAGGACGCAGCGGCCGGCAAGTTCCGCGCCCCGCGGCGTGAGCGTCACTTGCAGCGAGTCCAGCATCCAGCGCGCCGTCGAGCCGTCGCGCGACAGGATCGGCTGGGTCGGCGACTCGCGCAGGATTGCTTTCGCGCGCAAAAGACCGAGCAGTTCCGCGCGGTCGGCGTGAAATTGCGCCGTCAGGCGTTTGAGGCCGTCCGACCACGCTTCCATCACAGATACGGGTTCTTCGGCAAAGCGAGACTCAGGTGATGGCCGTCCATCTGCACCATGAGGTCGCTGTCGCGGAAATCGGCCAGCGCCGGCGCAAGCCAATCGGCGCGGCCGAACTGGGTGGCAATCGCCTCGTCGGTCTTCGCATCCATGCAGAACTCATAGAGCGCGGCCGCGCCGTCGGAATATTCAAAATGCCGGGTTTCCGGCGTGCGGCGGTCGTCGATGAAGATCGACGCGCATGATTTTCGATAGAGCAGCGTCGGCCGGTCGCCGTTGTGCCAGCGTTCCTGCCAGGCCCCGATCAGGCGGAAAATCGCGTCGTATTCGTGATCCGGCAGCATGCCCGGGCCGTCGTGATCGAAATAATACGAAACCTTGTCGAGATCGAAGCGGCCGCGCGGGAAGATGTAGCGGTAGCAATCCGCCGGCCGCAGCCGGCCGACGCCGTGCCGATCCGGCTCGGTGAACATCGGCGAGCCGCGGTCGGCCCGCGCCTTGGCGATGGCGTAGGGCGGCTGCAGGTGCGGGATCTTGGCGATCACCTCGCATTGCTGGCTGTAATCGTCCACCGTCTCGCCGGCAAAGCCGAACAGGATGTTGTAAAGATTGTTGATGCCGTAATAGGTGCACCACTTCATCAGCTCGAGGTTGCGCATGCCGGTGGAGTGTTTCTTCATCAGTTTCAAGACGTGGGTCGACAGGCTCTCGATGCCGGGCTGGACGGAAAACAGTCCGCCGGCGCGCATCCGCCCGAGCTGGCTGCGCTTGAAATAGGGGCGGATCTCGTAGTGCAGGCGGATATCGCTTTTTGCTTCGGCGAGCCGGCCGAACAGCTTGTCGGCGTATTCCGGCGCCATGATGTTGTCGATGGCGTTGAAGTCGAGGCTGCCGTAGCGCCGCGACAGGGTCTCGAGCATGTCGATCACCTGTTGCGGCTCCTTGGCACGAAACTCCATGCCGGCGCGGTTGAGGCCGCAGAACGTGCAGTGGTGTTTCATCCCCCACCAGCAGCCGCGCGCGGTCTCGATCGGGATGAGAACGTCATTCGTTTGGCTATATTGGGCGTAGCCGCCCTCGTTGCGCGCGTAAAAATATTCTTCGAATTCCGGCACCGGCGTGCGGTTGAGATCGTTGAGATTGGCGGCGCGGCCGCCATAGACCACTTGGCCGTTCTGCCGCGACATCAGGCCTTGCAGGCCGCCCAGCGGACTTTCATCGAGAATGCCGCGGATGACCTTGGGCAGAGAAATTTCCGCATCGCCGCAGAACGCGTAATCGACCTGCGGGCAGCCGCGTATCACCTCTTCGGCGATGTCGTCTTCCAACGAGGCGCCGCCGAAGATGATCGGCAACGACGGATGGCGCGCCTTGAGCGCGCGGGCGAGCGCCAGGCTTGCGAGCAGTTGCTGGAACACCAGCGAAAAGCCGACCAGGCCGAACCGGCTCCAGTCCACGCTGTCGACGCAGAAATCGATGAAGCGCGGCGCCGCATCGTCGCGGATGCGGCGCAGGTCGCTCAGCGAGCAATCGGCCATCCGGCAGACGGTTCGAAGGTTGTGCTCGAAGGCGTCGAAATATTCGGCGTCGTCGCTGCTCTCGCCGAACGCCGCCTTGGTCCAAATCCACTCGCCGATGAGACTCGGCCACACGTCGGCCAGCGTCTCGTTCATGCGCCAGCCGACATGGGTGCCGAAATACATGAACAGCGAGAACGGCTGCACCGAAAAACCCTGCTGCTCAAGGAACGGCTTGAGCAGCGCGAGTTGAAACGATGGAAACCGCGCCGAAAGTGTCGGCATGCTGACGAGAGCGATCGGCTTATCGGACGGCATCGGCGAGCGCCTCCCGGATACGCAGTCTCGCGGCGTGCAGCCTTATTTCGTGCGTTCCGGGGCAATCTCGGGACGCACTTCGGGGCGGATTTCAGGCCGCACTTCCGGACGAATCTCCGGACGGATTTCAGGCCGCACCTCGGGGCGGATTTCGGGCCGCACCTCAGGGCGGATCTCGGGCCGCACCTCAGGGCGGATCTCGGGCCGCACCTCAGGGCGGATCTCGGGCCGCACCTCTGGACGGATTTCGGGTTTAATCTCAGGCTTTACCTCCGGCGCGACTTCTTGGACCGGCCGATATCCGGGCCTGACCTCCGGCGCGACTTCTTGGATGGGGTGGCCGCCGGGCCTGACCTCTGGAGCGACTTCTTGGATGGGGTAGCCGCCGGGCCTGACCTCCGGAGCGACCTCGGTGATCACCTCGGGCTGTCGCTTGATGTCCGGCTTGATCTCGGGCGCAATTTCCGGGTGCGGTCCGGTGCTTCGGGTGCGGTCTCCTTTGCCGGTCTTGCGCTCATCGTTGTCGGCCATCTGATCCTCCCGTGTACACGTGAACCATTGGCGGCTGCCAAGCTCGTAAACCTACCATGCCGCAACCTTCAGTCGAAGTGCTATTTGTCACTCTGCAATTTCAAGCTGCCAGCCGGTTCAAATCTTGCCCGTCGCCACAAGCATTTGCGCGGCTAAGCGCGACGGAGCGTCACATCTTCGGCGCGGCGGCCTGTTCGGAGCGCCGCGGTGGCGCGACGACACCTTTCTGACATTGCGGCAGGAGGAAGCACGTGCTGCACGAGCAATTAAACAACGCGTGGCGCGCGCGAGCGCGCCGTGCGCATCAGCCCGGCCATGCACTTCGCGTCGGAGGGCTTAATACTCGGAACGGGCACGGTGGTGGTTGCCGCTGAGGGGGCGCGGCGGCTGCGGAGTCTTCAAGGCCATGAAGCGCGGGTGCCGGCGCTGCTATCCGCGGCTTATGGCAAAGCGGTCGCGTTTTCGGTGCTTGGCAACATCGAACGTGCGGCGAAAGCATGGAGTGAGGGCGATGATTGCCTCGCCTATATCCATTTGGCCCATGCCCGTTTGCCGACGCTGCAAGACCCCTACGAGGCGGCGCGGCGTCTTTTCATAGTCGATGGCTTCATGAAGGTCGGCGCGAGTCCGGGCGTGGTTTTTGAGGCGCTTCGCATCACCCCGGCATTCATCGACGCGGTCGAGAAGCTCTTCAATCCCAACCAGCCACGTGTCTCGGCTGGCAGCGGCGGGACGAGCGGTGAGTGGACCGACAGCGAGGAAATAGGCAGAGATGCCGCCGCGCCAGCGGGGATGGCCGGACAGGAGGAACGAGGACCGTCGCTACTCAGCAGAATGCCGCTCCCGGCAGCCAGCTTTCTGGGGGGACTCAACGCAGCACAGGCGGCTGAACTCGGTTCGTATGCTTTGCGTGTTCTCAGTCCGGCGGGGCCGCCGCAGCGGTGTTCGGGCTGTTGTTCGTCTCGTCTCCTAACAACCACCGTGTCGAAGGCGAGGTGCCGGAGATACCAGGGCTGCGCTACTCCTGGAACCGGGATGAACTCGCGCTTCATCTGACGTATGACCATGCCGGAGCGCAGCGGACATTTGCGGCGTACTTGGATGGCGACGTTTTTCGTGACGAAGACGGACGGGTCATTGGCCGCGTCATCGGGGACAACAATGTCGCCGTCGATCTGTTCGCCGTGCTGCCGGACCTGGTGAAAAAGAGGGACGAACCGCGCCTTTGTCCCGAGCCCGCTCGTGACGTACCGGGAAGCGACAGAGGTCTGAAATATGATGATGACTTGGCCACACAGTACGCCGATCTCCTTAAGCCACTGATCAATCCCGATGCACCTACACCAAGCGGGTATGCTTACTTTCTGCCGAATCCTGAACCAGGACGCAGGTTCGTCAGCTACGACGATTGCGAGAAGAAGACGAGTATACTATTCGAGTTTAAGGGCGACTATGGGGGGCTTTTGATGTTCGATAGCAATGCTCGTCGGAGTTTTTTGGACCAATCCCTCAGGCAAATTGCAGCAGGCGGTGGACGCCCGGTCGTATGGGTCTTCGCTAACAGGGAAGACACGGATCGCACTCAAAGGCTCTTTGAGGATGCCGACAAACGGCGCGAGTATATTACAGTTGTCCATGTACCTTGGACGACGCGAGGGGCCCAATGAATGAGCAGTTCTATACCTACCACATTCGCTCTGGTTGGAAGGGTCGGGTGGAATCTCCTGCCGCCCTCGGCGCCAAATTTGTGAAGACGCTCGATGCGCTGAGCAGGGTCGATCCAATTTTTGCTAATTGTGAACTGGCCGCAGCTTTTGATTCACCAACAGTTCCGCTTGACGAAGCGCGATCCAACATTGCCGACTTGATCGAAGACTGTGTCTCCCGCGACGATTATAACGAGCCCGATCTTTATATCGGCTATCATCCGAAAGCCCTGGCAGGCGGGTCCAGGGATGCTCGCAGCGTGATTTTCAAGCTCGACGCCGGCGGGGAAGTTGATGGTCGCACTAACTTGACATTCGGTTTTTTTCCAATGTGCCGCCCGACTTGGCAATCGTGACCTATCCGTTTTGCAAAGCGGCGCTGCTGGCGATCAACGCGATCTGGCAGGCACCCTGGGCCTGCGCGCAGGCTTTTGGTTCGGCCCCTGTCGAGACGCCAGTCGACATTGGCGGGGTGCGGGGGACGAGGATAGACTCGATAGCGCCGCTCCCGACTGATCCGACCTTTCCCTATTCAATTTTTCACGTTCCATGGATCGCGTATCTCGCCGAGGAATTGACAGCCGGTCTCAAGCTGCCGCCCGAGATCCTGACCGAGCGCACGCGCGACGGCGGCCTTCTCATGACTGCCACCAAAGAGCGACTCGATCCCGACAATCCCGAGCATGCGCGGCGCGCGCGCATCCTGGCGCAGACAATGATCAAGCAGACTGGGTATCCGTCCGGTCGTAGGCGGCCCATCCTGGATGCTTGAATCTAAATATTCTTGTTTTCGCATGCTGCCCGCGGCGGCGGCGCTGGAGCTGTCGCGCTCAAAAATCGCGACCGGGGACTCGGTCGGCTTCGCCGCCGCCGTGCTGGCTGGCTGGGTGGTCGAAGCCGCGGTGAAATGGGCGGTGGGCAGGGTGCTTTCGCATTTTCAGTGATGGGCGAGCTAGCACTCCGGGTGTACTCAATCATATGCGGACTCCAAAGATTGGAAATGACTGCCAACTTGCCAAAGGAATCCTTATTCATGAAGAGGATTGCAAAAGAGATAGCAGTATCGCCTTCGGGAGACCGTGTAAAAAACTTCATGGAAACTTTGCCACGAGAATTTAGATCGGGTCTGCATTCTTAGGGGCGGGGAACGGGAAAAATGGGGGTAGGAGCTGAAGCGTTGGCAGACACAGCATCTGTAGGGAGTCGCGTCTCGAAAAGTCTTTGAGCCACCATATTCCCATCAAGTCCTAACGATTTCCAATGCTCGATTACTTCGATATCTGAAGGGGCGAACCAGAAATGAGTTCGGGCCCAAATCCCCGCACCTGAACCGGCGCTCATGCCCACGACAAGAGCACACAGCAAGGCGGGGGCATCGGCAGTTGCCGAGTGGGTTTCATCCCGTGCCTCCGCTTTGCTGAAAACCGATTTCGCAGTCGGGAGAGCTGCGAAGACGGCCGCAAGAGTGGCCATGATCGAGGTCAAGACAATGCCGAGTACGGGACTCACGCTCATTCCTGCGAGCCAACCAATGGCGACGCCCGTAACCGCAAAGATCACGCCTCCCTTAAGAGCGCTCATCGCAATCCCCTTGAGCTAAAGCCATCTGCACAGATGAAACAACGTGCAAAAGTGATGTGTCAATAAACAATCCAAAGTAATACACCGGAACGATGTTATAGGTGAATTGCTACAGGCCACAGGATGCCGGCTGGAGCATTTCAGGAAGCGTCGTGCCGCTATCGCCGCCGCCGCGTGATGATGACCTCCTTGTGCAGCTTCGGGATCGGCTTGAAGTTTGCCTTCGGCGCGCCGAAGGTCGCTGCCAGCACTTCGTTGGGCGTGCCGCCAAGCGACACCGAGATGCCGATATCGTCGTTGCTCTCACGGGTGCTGTTGTTAAACACGATCAGGAAGCTGAGATCGTCTTCGCCGATATTCTCGAAGTAGTGAAGAATTCTCTGCGTCTATTTGTAAATGGAATTGACGACGTCGGCATCCTCCGCGCTGATATGGTTGCGCTGACCCATCTGAACGCCCGGCGGCAGAGATCTATTTGGCACTATCGTCGGCTGGCCATTGCAGCTGAAGGCGCCGGGTTCGTAATGCATGATTGAATCGAAGTCGTAAGCTCCGATATCCTTGTATTCGGCGGGACGTGGCGCGAATTGGCCGCTGTAGCCTTGAATGATATTGGCCGTTTCAACATGCACGTAGCTGTCGCGGTCCGCGCGGTTCTGCTCATGATGTAAGCCAATCACATGGCCGATTTCGTGGACGATCTGGCCATATTCACAGCCACTGACAAGTTCGACGTTTTGTCGTCCGGACGACATTCCTATGCCCTCGGAAAGGCATGCCCGAGGGTCCGAGCCAATGGTAAAATAGACGAAATTCGGATATTGCGCCGAGTTCGCCGCGGTTCTTTCAACAAACCTGAGCTTCGTGAGGCTCGACCAAGCCTGCATCGAGCGCAAGATGACATCGCCCGAATTCAGGTTAGGGTCGATAGTATAAGGGATGACATTATTGGTCCACTTCTGCGCGCCGGAGAGTACCGAGCGGGCGACATAGCCAAAAGGGGTGAGATCGCCAGGACCAGCGGCTGCGCGTCGCTGTAACTTTACGGGTCCCATTGCAGCGGCGAACTCGATCTGGTTCGCATCTCCGATGATGATGTCTCCCTCGAAGATGGCGTGCGAGCCCGCTTTCACGTATGAAACCTGCCTGATCGTGCCGGCATCATCTACGTCAACGGACTTTGGTTGGCCCAACGCGTATTCGAGGCGGGCGGAGGGAGCTTGCGGAGGGGCCGCGACCTGGTCTGCATGTCTGTGGCCCTCGCATTGTGCCGCCGCGACGCTTGTAAAGATTAAGTAAATGGCAATTCCTGAACGAAAGGCTCTCATAGGCCCCTCCCGCGACTTATCAGTGTAGTTGTAAAATATTCGCGTCTGCACTGTAGTTGCTAGAATTGTCTCGCACCAGCAGATTCTTGCCTGGCAGCGTGAGACCGAGGGGCGGCGATGTATTGCACACTACCGTGCGTTACCTGGGAGCGCCCGCGTCAGGAGTGGGCCTACATTCTCCCGTTGCCGTCTACGAACTCGATGGCCATCGGCTGCCAGATGCGTGGCTTTCTCCGATCATGAGCAACGTCTGTCGCGTTGCGTACGGTCGGTGAGACGCGCGGCAATCAAAGCTTGTGATACGGGGTGTCGAAAACAGCAGCGGTCATCGCGCGTAGCTGCGATCCGGCGGCCTCGCACCGAACATCCGAAGGCCTAGTGCCGGGAGTGGGCACTGTCCTTGCCCTAGCAGACGGACCAGGCCTTGCCGTGGCGGTATTCGCCGGGTGGGTGGTCGAGGCGGCAGTGAAGTGGGCCGTATAATAGGTGCTGTCGCATTTTGATTAAGACGCACCGAACCTTCTTGAGCGCTATCCGCCTTTGCGAGGCGCGCCGGTCCGAGTCCCTTTAAGTTCTAGATCACTGATGGGTCTACGATAAGTCTCGACACGGCTTAACCAACCCGGTTCCCAGACACGGTTGGCCGGGATATGACGCACCCTTTGCCGCAAGACAAATTGCGCGGCCTCGGTGAATTCCGCGAGCACGGCCGTTGGCTCGCTCGTTGTTCCCTTCATCCTAAGGAGCACCTGCTTGAGCCCCCACCCCTGCCGAACGCCCGTCTGTTGGTCGAGGGCGGTTTCAGCCGGGTCGGTACCGTCTCCCTTGAAGTTGATATAGTCGATCAGCGGATACAGGTCCTTGGACGCTCGTGCGACGCGGGAAAACTGCGCGATGATGTGTTGGCGCTCGCCGTCATCCGGCGTATTGGCGAGGATCTTGTCCAATGTGCCCTGAGTACGCACAACGAGGAATTGCGTTTGCCCTGCCACCGTATCCAGCAAAAATTCTCGCAGCTTTGTCATCTCAGGTGAATTAAACTGTCTTATGAAGTCTGGCCTGCTTATCCACGGACAGGGTGGAATTGGCGTCTTATCCACCCACGAAGGCAAGCGGGCATTATGCGCACGCAGGAACTCAAGCACGCGCGGAAAGTCTTCATCGAACGGCGCTTTCTTACCCTCTGGGAACCAGAGGAAATGACCTATGCCGAGGGAGGCGAATTCCTCGCCGATGTTCCACGAGGTGATCGCATCACGATCTCCACCTGTTTCGTTCAACCAAATCTGGTGACCGACCTTAATTGCTACTTCGTAGGACAGCACAAGTTGCGGCAGCGCGATCGTTTCCAATGCTGATTTCGGCGCCTCGGTCGCCGGTGCGGTCGTTTCCGATGCTGATTTCGGCGCCTCGGTCGCCGGCGCGGTCATTTCCGATCCTGATTTCGGAACCTCGGTCGCCGGCGTGGTCGCTTCCGATCCTGATTTCGGGACCTCGGTTGCCGGCGTGGTCGCTTCCGATCCTGATTTCGGGACCTCGGTCGCCGGGGTGGTCGCCTCAGATCCTGGTTTCGGGACCTCGGTCGCCGGGGTGGTCGCCTCAGATCCTGGTTTCGGGACCTCGGTCGCCGGGGTGGTCGTGTCCGATCCTGATTTCGGCGTCTCGGGTGAGGCCGCGACCGCGTTCGGCGCCGGCTTCAGCGCGTCGGGCGGCGGTGCAACGATTTCCGGACAAGGCCCACTAGGGCAACGCTCATCGCCCTTCCCGTCGTTGTTTGCAACGCGCTGGTTGTCACCGGCAGTCGCCACGCCCGACGCTGCAGGTTCCGGCGGAGTCACTTCTCTATTGAGAAGAAAGACGACGCTGAATAGGACCAACAATGAGATACAAATAACAACCAGCCAGCTGTACCACCCCGGTCCTGTCGCGCGCCGCCGCGTTTTCGTCCTGCTGCCACCCGAACGTCGGCCGCGACCATCGTTGGCGACCATTGCGATGTTGCTCCATCCATCAGGAGGCGTTTGCCTAGCCCGCCGGGACGTTGACTTGTTGCGCGACTATATGTGGCCCGTTGGCGTCAATCCTAATATAAAATATGGCTTTTAAAGTGCGACGGTCTTCGATCCCGGTACTTCGTCTTTTCCTGTAGGAGTTGAGTTCCTGGGTCAGTAGGCATTGGCCCCCGACCATGGTCGCTGAAGCGGATATCACGGAATACTGCTGGTCGAATATTTTTCTATCCTGAACTTCGTCCTGAGCCACGTCCGCTCGCGTCTTTCTAACCAGGTTTCCGTTGACGGTCCAATTGACCTGATCGTCATAGATGGACGCGTCGAAGGGCTGTGAGCTGAACGCACCGTGCTGATGGAGCCAATCGAGCACCTGTTGGGTATTGCAAGGCAGGCTCGACGACCGCTTTGGGACCGTAGGGGGTGGTTGGATGGGAGGGAGGATCGGGGCCGGCGGCGTTTCGGAAGGCGCCGCTCGGGCTTCTGTGACGTATTGTGCGGGCGGGACGTCGAGCAGCGGTTTCGCAAGTTGGAGTGGCGTAAAGTAGTCAAAGCCGGGATTGCCACTGCCACCGGCCACGACTCCGACGACCGCCTGTGTATCGCTCAGGATGACGGGCCCTCCGCTCATCCCCGGCGCCAAGCCAACGTTAACTCCGACCGAACCCGACGGTCCTTCCAAGGCCGATACGACGCCTGGCCGCACCGTGATATCGTTTCCATCGGGATACCCGAAGGCGGTCACCCTGTCGCCGTTACTAAAGGCGTGGGTCACAGTGACCTTCAGGTAGCTCCAGTTAGAACGCAGATTCGCTGGGAATCGCAGAAGAGCGATATCGCTCCCTACCAAGGCTGAAACAACTGGGAAAAGCTGAATCGGCGGAGCGTAGCGCGAGTGGGGCGCGCCGTGGAAAACGCGAGTCTTTCCGTTCGGCACCGGGGCCTCAGTAATGTGTCTGGCCGTGACGACCCAACCGGCCGGATGAACAAGAAAGCCGGCCCCTTCCTCCACTTTCACAAAAGCATTGTTGTCCATATAGCCGACGTCGATGAAGACAACGCTTGCCTCAGGAGGATCTGCTGCTGTTACGGCGTGCGCCGTGGTGAGCAACCCAACAGCCATCAGTAGCGCTGTCAAAGAATATCGTGTCACGAAGGCTCTCCTGTCGGCTATGCGTAGACCCAATTTACAAGGCCGGCATTTTTCGGGCGCGATGTGATCGCGCTGCCCCATTTGAATCTTTGGCGGCAAAATTTAATGCGAAGCGCGCCCATGGACCTTCACGTCGCGACCCAGCCGCGACCTATCGGTGTAATCTTAAATTTTTCACGCTCACACTGTAAATGATGAGGTTGGCCCCTACCAGGGAATTCTCGCCTTACGGTTGCCGACAGGGACATGTAAGTCGCCGGTGTGCCCCACGCCTCGCGTACTTAATTCATCTGGCACGCCTCGCGCGGGAGCCGGGGCGCCGGCTCAAAGCAAGTGACTGCTCTTCAAAGAGAAAATTTGGCTGGGGAACTAGGATTCGAACCTAGACAGGCAGAGTCAGAGTCTGCAGTGCTACCGTTACACCATTCCCCACCAATTCGCCTTTGGCGATCAGTAGCTTAGCCGAGCTTGCAAACGCGCGACCCGGACCGCCATTTTGCACCCGGAAGCGACTTTGGTAGCGGCATGTGATCTAGGCCAAGTCGGCCGCGTTTCCAAGTAGTCTTATCTCCGCCGCGGCCTCGTTTTGCCGCGGCTCTTTTTTTGTGCCTGCTTGGCGCGGGCTTCGGCGAGCGCCGGCTTGCGCGCCCCCGCCGGCGCGGTCTGCAGGCCATGGTGGACCGGCTCGCTCGCCGGATGCAGCGGCGCTTGCGCGCTTTGCGGCGAGCCGTGGGACATCGGGCCCCACCAGTTCGACGGCGTGTCGTCGCCCCAGACTTTCGGCTTCTGCGGCCGGTCCTGGTGCCAGGGCCGCGGCTCGAAGAAGCCGAGCTCTTCGTCGTGCATCTGGTCGAGGTCGGTGAAGAACTCGATGACCACGCCGTCCGGGTTCTTGTGATAGATCGCAATGTTGTGGCCGATGATGTGGCGGATCGGTCCCCAGGTCAGCTTGATGTCGTTCTTCGCAAGCATGTCGCAGGCGCGCTTGATGTCGGACCAGTCGCGCACCTCGAAGGCGATGTGATGGATCGCGGTCTTCTCGTTGTGCAAAAAATTCACCGTGTGATGGTCGCGGCTGCAGCGCAGGAAGGCGAAGAAATCCGAGCGCCAATCCGACACCCGGAATCCGAGCACGTCGCAGTAGAATTTCACCATGCCCTTCACATCCGGGCACTGATAGGCGATGTGGCCGAACTTGATCGGCATGACGCCTGTGAAGGTGTTGTCCTCAGGCGCAAACTTGAAATCGGAAAAGATTTCAATCGTGGTGCCTTTGGGGTCGGTGAACGCGACCGCTTCACCGATGCCGGGCGTGATGTCGCTTCGCCGCTCGCTCTTCATGCCGGCCTTCTTCAACCGCGACGCTACCTCGCCGAGGTCGCTGCCCGGCGCCACCTGGAACGACAGCCGCGGCGCATCGACGGCGCTGCCGCGTTCCAGAACGATTGCCTCCAAGCCGGATTTGGTAGCGAGGATGGCGCGATTCTTTTCCCGCGCAGCGAGGCTTAAACCGACGATGCGGGTGAAGTAATCGACTGTCCGCTCGATGTCGGGCGTCGTCAACGTCGAATGACCGGCCCGCTTGATCTGCAACATGGCTCTCTCCCTATACGCGCAGCTCAAGCGGGAACGCGCTGCTCGTTCGGCACGCGGCCGGCTTCATGGGCCCGCACGGCGATCTTCAGTTCGCCGAGCACGGGCGCCGAGCGGCAGATGATGACGTCGCCGGGTTTTACCGGGCCCACGCCGTCGGGCGTCCCGGTATAGACGAGGTCGCCCGGATAGAGCGTGTAGAACTCGGAGGCGAATTCGATCAGCCGGCGGCAGTTGTAGATCAGCTGGCTGGTATTGCTGTTCTGCTTCGTCTCGCCGTTGACGGTGAGGCTGATCGGCACGTTATCCGGATCCGGCAACTCTTCGGCGGTCACCATCCACGGGCCGAGCACCGCGTAGCCGTCGACCGATTTGCGGAAGCTCCTGTCCTCGCGGCCGCGCACGGTCATGTCGAGGCCGAGCGCGTAGCAGGCCACGTAGTCGAGGGCCTTGGCCTGCGGAATGTCGCTGCCGGTCTTGCCGATCACCATGACCAGCTCGACCTCGTGATCGTTGCGCCGATCGGGGAAACGAATTGGGATGCCTTCCGATGGGCCGACCAATGCGGAATTGGCCTTCAAGAACATGCCCGCCTCGAGGATCTTGGAAGATTGCGAGCGCACGATCTGCGTGCCCGGCTGCTGGGAAGCCTTTTCCATCTCGGCGATATGCGCCTGGTAATTGGTCGGCGCGCAAGTGAGCTTGGTCGGCCGCGCTACCGGCGGCAGCAGCTTGACTTGGGCAATCGGTTTGCCGGGTGCCTTGTCGGCCATGCGCTCGATGCGCTCGCGCCACTGCGGCAGCGCCGCCACCACGGCATCGCCCTTCATCGCATAGGGCATGGATTTGCGGATTTCGGTCTGCGCCTCGGTCACGTCGTGCACGAGGTCGCCACGCACCACACCCATCCGGTCGTCATCGTAGCGGCAGATTTTCATGAATGTCTCCTTGAGTGAATTCGTCCGTTCGGCATCTAATGGCGCCCGAACAGCTCGTTATAGGTCTTTTGCCATTTCTTCTGATCGTCGCCGCTGAACACCACCGGCACGATCTTTCTCTCTTTGAGCATCGCGCCGACCTCGGGCGGATTGGCCGCGACATCCGGCCGGGTCGGTAGGCGCCCCTTGTGCGTCATGAACGTCTCGCCTTCCTGGCTTAGCACGAAGTTGCCGGCAAGTTTTGCCGCATTAGGGTGCGGCGCCAGCGTATTGACGCCGACGGAACCGAAGATCAGCGGCACCGGCTCGATCAGCCAAAAGTCGGTCGGCGCGCCGGACATCTTCACGTTGAGCGTCAGCGGCAGGTAGTTGTTGAGCGCCAGCCAATATTCGCCGGCCCCGACCGAACGCGCAAGCGCGAGATGGCCGTCGGTGACGACCGGATCGAGGGCCGCGACAATGCTCTTGACCAACGCCTGGCCGCGCGCATCGCCGTAGAAGGCGCAGATCGCCGCGAGCCATTCGTCGTCGGTGTCATCGATGGCGATCTTGCCGGCCCATTCCTTGTGCGCGGCGAACTCTTCGTAACTCTTTGGCAGATCTGCCTTGTTGACGACATTGGTGTTGTAGGCTGGCGCATTGTAATTGGCATAGCCGCCGTACCAGCGCCGATTAGGGTCACGCGCTTCCGCCATCAGGCCTTTGGCTTCCGGCGGGTCGAACGGCGCGAGATAGGCGGCCGGCAATTGCGGCACCGTGGTGGTGAAGGCGATGTCCCAGGTGCGCTGGCCGGCGCGGTTCTCGATCGCCACCTTGGCCATGATCTGGGTATCCGAGGAGCGCACGTAGTTCACCTTTACGCCGGTTGCTTCCTCGAACAATTTCCACAGCGGCAGCGCCTCCTGCTCGTTCATGGAGCCGTAGACGGTCAACGCGCCTTCGGTTTTGGCCGCGCTCGCCAGATCGGGCAGGAGCCAGCTGTGCTCTTGCGCGCGCGCCGGCGAACCGGCGGCGAGCGCGATGACGATCGCCGCGCCGAGGCGTTTCAACGCTGGAGCGTTGCGACCGTTCATTCCACCCGCTCCCGAAATCGAAACTAAGCCTCAGTGAACCTCGCGGCGCGAGAATCCGAATGTCACGGTCGAGATACAGATGATGCAGACGGCGGCCGACAGCATGAAGACCGCGAGCGGCTCGCCATGGTCCATCATTGCGCCGTAGATGATCGGCGCGATGCTGGCGCCGATATTGAACCCCATGCTGACGAAGCCGAAGACGCGGCCGTAGGCGTTCGGCGGCGTTACGGCACGCACCAGCATGTCGCGCGACGGATATGTCATGCCGACGCACAGGCCGCTGAAGCCCATGAGCAGAATGAGACCGGCGGATGGCAAAGCGAACCAGCCGATGATCGCCGTGACGGTGCCGCCGACCGCGAGGCCGCTCGCGGCGACCACGGCGTGATGGTTGGTGCGTCCAGCAAGCACGCCGCCGGCGAGCACGCCGACCGCATTCATGGCGAGCAGCGCGGTCAGCGCCATATTGGCGACGGCCGGCGCGGTTCCATGCAAGGCACCGAGCGCCACCACGAGATAGGTGTTGAGCCCGCCGCTCATGATCGACGTCAAAGTGAAGTAGGCGAGATTGAGCAGGATCGGCGCCGATAGCAGGAGCCGCCAACCGACATCGGTGACGGCCGGACGGCCCTTGGCGGTGCTCTTTGCGACATGCTTGATTTCCGGCGCTGGCTCGGGTTGCGCAATCAGCACCAGGAGAACCAGCAAGCCGAAAATCGACGCGCCGATATACGCGCCGCGCCAGCCGAACATGCTTTGCATGTAGAGCAGCGTCACCGGCGCGATGGCCGAGCCGACCATGCCGGCGAAGGTGTGGAACGAGAAGACATGGCTGAGCCGCTCCGGCGGCGCGTGATGCGACAACAGCGAATAGTCGGAAGGGTGAAACACGGTGTTGCCGAGGCCGGCGACGCCATACATCGCGATGAAGACCCAATAGGAACCGACGGCGCCGGCGACCGCATAAGCGATGCTCGACAGCGCCAGCCCTGCGATCAGCACGGAGCGGGCGCCGATGCGGTCGACCAGAAAGCCGACCGGTGTCTGCAACAGACCGGAGACCACGTTGAACACGGTCAGCGCCAGCGCCAGCTCGGTATAGCTGACGTTGAAATCGGCGCGGATGAAGACGAACAACGGCGCCAGCATGAGCATGTAGTAATGGCTCATCATGTGCGCCGCGCAAACGGCCGCGATCAACCGCGACTCCGCCGGACGGATCGACTGGACGGAAACGACCTGCGTCATTGCGGGCTGTTGGCCTTCGCGGCCTGCAGCGCCTGCCAGATGTGCGCCGGCGTCAGCGGCATATCGATATGGCGGATGCCGCGGTCGCCGAGCGCATCGATCACCGCATTCATCACCGAGGTGAGCGCGCCGGCGCAGCCGGCCTCGCCGCAGCCTTTGACGCCGAGCGGGTTGGTCGTTGCCGGCGCCGGATGATCGGCAAGCGTGAACGACGGCACGTCGGCCGCGCGCGGCATGGCGTAATCCATGAACGAGCCGGTGAGCAGCTGGCCGTCGCCGTCGTAAACCGTCTTCTCCATCAGCGCCTGGCCGATGCCTTGCACCACGCCGCCGTGCAGCTGGCCTTCGACAATCAGCGGATTGATGACGGTGCCGAAATCATTGACGCAGGAATATTTGGCGATCTCGACGACACCGGTTTCCGGGTCGACCTCGACTTCGGCGATATGGCAGCCGTTGGGGTAGGTCGAAGCACTCGGTCCATCGCTGACATGGGTGACGTCGAGGGATTGCGGGGCGTCGGCCGGCGGCTTCGTGCCATTGTGGAGCTTTTCCGCCAATTCCATGATCGAGATGGCGCGATCGGTGCCGACGATGGTGAAGTTGCCGTGATTGAAGCCGATGTCGGACGGCGCGGCCTCGAGCGCGTGCGCCGCCAGCTCTTTGCCCTTCTCAATGACTTTCGCCGCGGCTTCGACGATCGCGGTTCCGGTATGCATGATCGATTTCGAGCCGCCCGAGCCGCCGCCCATGGCGAGCTTGTCGCTGTCGCCTTGCAGCAGCGAAATTTTCTCGAACGGGATACCGAGCCGGTCACTTAAGACCTGCGCGAACGGCGTGGCGTGGCCCATGCCGAAATCGAGTGTGCCGGTCGCCAGCGTCACCGTACCGTCGGGATTGAACTTGATGTCGGCGAGCTCCTTCGATGGCGGCGCCGTGACTTCAAGAAAGTTGCCGATGCCGAGCCCGCGCAGCTTGCCGCGCCGCGCGCTTTCGCGCTTGCGCTTGGCAAAGCCTTTGCCGTCGGCAAACTCGAACGCCTGCTTGGTTAGCGCGGCGAAATCGCCGCTGTCGTAAGTGCCGCCCGACGCGGTCTTGCACGGTAATTCGCGCGGCGAGATCTGGTTGCGCTTGCGTATCGCCATGCGGTCGATGCCCATCTCGACGGCGGCGGCGTCGACCAGGCGCTCCATGTAATAGTTGCCCTCGGGCCGGCCGGCGCCACGATACGCGGAGACGTGCGAGGTGTTGGTGAACACCACCTTGCTGGAGACTTCGATCAGCGGTGTGCGGTACATGCCCTGCACGTTCTTTACCGCGTTGAGCGTGCCGGGCATCGGCGCCACTGGTGAAAGGAACGCCCCGACATTGGCGTAGACGCTCAACCGCACAGCCAAGAAATTGCCGTCGGCATCGAGCGCCAGTTCGCCGGTGACGTCGTGATTGCGGCCGTGGCTGTCGGAGACAAAACTGCCCGAGCGCTCGTCGGTCCACTTCACCGGGCGGCCCAGCGCGCGCGCGGCGTGCAGCATGCAAATGTATTCAGGAAACACCGCGGCCTTCATGCCGAACGAGCCGCCGACCTGACCAGTCAGCACGCGCACGTCCTTTGGTGTCAAGCCGAGTGCCTCGGCGATGTTGGCGCGCATGCCAAACACGCCTTGCGAGCCGACATAGAGTGTGAAGCGTTGGCCATCATAAGCGGCGAGCGCAGCGCGCGGCTCCATGGCGGCGACGACGAGCCGGCTGTTGACCAGTTGCAGCTTGGTGACATGGGCGGCCTTGGCGAAGGCGGCTTTGACTGCTTCGGCGTCGCCATAGTGATAATCGAGCGCCACATTGCCCGGCACGTCATCGTAGAGCTGCGGCGCGCCGGGTTGGGCTGCGGCTTCCGCCGTGGTGATGGAAGGCAGCGATTCGATATAGACGACGACCGCTTCGGCGGCGTCCTTGGCTGCATGCACGGTCTCGGCGACGACGTATGCGACCGGATCGCCGACATAGCGCACCTTGCCGACAGCAAGCGCCTCGCGCAGCGGCTTCTTCATCGGCGAGCCGTCGCGATTGTTGAACGGCACGACGCATTTGAGCGGGCCATAGCCCTTCAAATCGGCGGCGGTATAGACGCCGAGCACGCCGGGCATTTTGCGCGCCGTCTCGGTGTCGATCGAGCGGATGACGCCGTGGGCGTTCTGGCTGCGCACCATCACCGCATAGGCCTGGCCGGGCAGGGCGATGTCGTCGGTATAGTGCCCCTGGCCGCGCAGCAGCATGGGGTCTTCCTTGCGCGGCACCGACTGGCCGACGGCAAATTTCTCGACCGATAATCTGTCCGCGGTCAATTGTTCCGCGCGATCCTTGGCGGACTGCTGCAAATTCATGGCTGTTAATCCTGTAAAGCCTTGCCCGTAAAGCCTTGTGGCGCTGACATAATGGAGTTGGCCGACCGCGACAAGAAGGCGCGCGGACATGGCTCATGCTTGGGAAAAGCACAGTATTGCCCTCAGGGCGTGCGCTGCTACAGTTTGCTTGATTTGGGACTTGAACAGCCGCGCCGTCGAGCCGCCGCGCTCCGGCCGTGGCGGGAAGGTTTTTGGATGGACGACGAGGCCCCGCCAAACGGCGGCCTCGACGCCAGAGGGGGCCAGCGCCGCCCCCGCTGGGGTCGTCGAACGCCATATGGCCTGCGCCGCGATTCGCGTGGCGACGGCTGGCATGAGCCGGCCGATGGGCGATCCGACGCGACCTATGCGGCGCTCGATCTCGGCACCAACAATTGCCGCCTGCTGATCGCCCGGCCTGCCGGCGACGGTTTTCGCGTGGTCGACGCTTTCTCGCGCATCATCCGGCTGGGCGAGGGCGTCGCCGCCTCGCGCCGCATCAGCGAGGCGGCGATTGCGCGCGCGGTCGAAGCGCTGCAGGTCTGCCGCGACAAGATGAGCGCCCGCGGCGTTTTGCGCGCGCGGCTCATCGCTACCGAAGCGTGCCGCGCCGCCGAGAACGGCGAGGCATTCCGCAACCGCGTGGCCGAGCAGGCCGGCCTTGAACTGGAGATCATCGATTCGGCGACCGAAGCGCGGTTGGCGGCAACCGGCTGCACCGAGCTGTTCGATTCCGCGGCCTCTGGCGTCATCCTGTTCGACATCGGCGGCGGCTCGTCGGAACTGGTGCGCCTCGGCCGCCCGGGCGTGGGCCGGCGTGGCCCGCCGAAGCCGGACATCGTCGGCTGGGCGTCACTGCCGCTCGGCGTCGTCACGCTGGCTGAGCGCTACGGCGGCCATGTTGTTTCGCCGGCGACTTACGAGGCCATGGTGAAGGAGGTCGCGACCTTCGTCGAGAAATTCGCCGCCGCCCATCCGCATGATCCGAACGGTTTTCACATGCTTGGTACCTCGGGCACGGTGACGACGATCGCCGGCGTGTTCTTGCAGCTCAAGCGCTACGATCGCCGCAGGGTCGACGGCTGCTGGCTGGCCGATGAGGAAATTTCCCGCGTGATCGCCGAGCTCATGGCGATGAGTTTCGACGAGCGCGCAGCGAACCCGTGCATCGGCGCCGAGCGCGCCGACCTCGTGCTCGCCGGCTGCGCCATCCTCGACGCCATCCGCCGCTCGTATCCGTGCCCGCGGCTGCGCGTTGCCGACCGCGGCCTGCGCGAGGGCATGCTGGTCGAGATGATGCGCGAGGACGGCGTGTGGGGCGAGGCTTGATCGATCATGGTTGATTAGAGATGGCTGATTAGAGATGGCTTGGCTCAAGGACGAGAAGCAGCGCACCTTGTCGTCGCGGACCTGGCTCGAGCGCCAGCTTCGCGACCCCTACGTGATGCGCGCCAAGCGCGAAGGATTTCGCTCCCGCGCCGCCTATAAGCTCGCCGAAATCGACGACAAATATCGCGTGCTCAAACCCGGCGCGCGTGTCGTCGATCTTGGTGCCGCGCCCGGCGGCTGGAGCGAAATCGCCGCGCAGCGCGTCGGCGCGGGCGGCCGCGTGATCGCGCTCGATATTCTCGACATGAAGCCGATCGTCGGTGTTGAATTTTTAAAGCTCGACTTTCTCGACGAAGCGGCGCCTGAGCAACTCAAAGCCATGCTCGGCGGCAAGGTTGACGTGGTGCTTTCCGACATGGCGGCGAACGCTACCGGCCACCGCAAGACCGATCACTTGCGCATTATGGCGCTGGCCGAAGCCGCCGTGCAATTTGCCAGCGAGGTACTGGCCAAAGGCGGCACGTTCGTCTGCAAGGTGCTGCAAGGCGGCACCGAAGCCACGTTGCTTGCCGCACTCAAGCGCGATTTTGCGACGGTCAAACACGTCAAGCCGCCGGCGAGCCGCAGCGATTCGGCGGAGCTTTATTTGCTCGCCCGCGGCTTTCGCGGCGCTCAGGGCCGTTGATCTATCAATTCCGCCTGCGCCGCCTTGCGGCCCGAAAGCTCCTCGCCGGCATCGGGCGCGAGACGATAGAAGATCAGCGCCGCGGTGGCCGCCAGCGCGCCGATGACAAGAAACGCCGGCGGAAAATCCACGGCGCTCATCGCCGTTTCATGCCGCAGCCGCAGCGTCATCTCGACCACCAGCGCGCCGACGGCTACGCCGGTCGAGAGCGACAATTGCTGGGCGGCAGCGGTGAGCGCGGTGGCGCGGCTCAGCAGCGGCGGGTCGATCTCGGCATAGGCGATGGTGTTGATGCTGGTGAATTGCAGCGAGCGGAAGAAGCCGCCGGAGAGCAAGATAGCGATCATCGCCCAGAACGGCATGCCGGGCACGAACGTCGCGCAGGCCATGAGAAAGACGCTGCTGATCAGGCTATTGTAGAGCAGCACGTTGCGGTAACCGAAGCGCTTGAGCACGCTAGCAACGGCGGCTTTCATGAACATCGAGCCGAGCGCGCTGGTAAAGGTGATCAGGCCCGATTGAAACGGCGTCAGGTGGAACCCGATCTGCAGCAACAGCGGCAGCAGGAAGGGTAGCGCCCCGACGCCGAGCCGGAACAAAAAGCCGCCGACGATGCTGGCCCGAAATGTCGGCAGCTTGAGCAGGTTGAGATCGAGGATCGGTGCCGGCGTGCGCTTGGCATGGAACACATAGGCAATCGTGGAAATAGCGCCGACGCCGAGCAGCGCGGCGACGACGCCGACCGGCAGGAAGTCCAGTCCCATCACCGAAAGCCCGAAGGCAAGCCCGCCGATGCCGAGGCCGGACAGGACGAAACCGACGAAATCGAACGGGTGGCGAAGCTCGGCGCGCAGGTTGGGAATAAAGCGTGTCGCCGCGACGATGCCGACCAGCCCGATCGGTACGTTGATCAAAAAAATCCAATGCCATGACGCGTAAGTCGTGATGAAGCCGCCGAGCGGCGGGCCGCAGATCGGCCCGATCAGCGCCGGTACGGTGACAAGCGCCATGGCGTTGAGCAGCAGGTGCTTGTCGATGCTGCGCACCATGATCAGCCGGCCGACCGGCGTCATCATCGCGCCGCCCATACCCTGGACGATGCGGGCGATGACGAATTCCGTAAGCGAATGCGACGCCGCGCAGCCGATCGAGCCGAGGATGAACACGCCGATGGCTAGCCGAAACACGTTGCGGGCGCCGAAGCGGTCGGCTGTCCAGCCGCTCGCCGGAATGCAGATGGCGAGCGAGAGCAGATAAGAGGTGACCGCAAGCTTCAAGGCCAGCGGGTTGGTGCCCAGCGCGCGCGCGATGGCCGGCAGTGAGGTCGCTATCACCGTGGAGTCCATGTTCTCCATGAACAGCGCCACGGCGACGATCAGCGGCACGACCCGGTCGTTCAGCTTGGACTCCATGCGCGGTTCTATTGGCTTTTCGGCGGGCCGGCTTGCAGCCGTTTCAAGCCCTCGGCCGGCTGCTGGAATTTTGGGTCGAGCTTGAGCGCCTGGCGGAAATCGGCAATCGCGCCCTCGGTATCGCCCCTCTTTTCGCGGATCAGGCCTCGCGTGGACAACGCGCTCGCCGAATGGTCATCGATTTCGATGGCGCGATTGGCGTCGGCGAGCGCATCGGCGCTCTCGCCGGCAAGGTAATGCGCCCAGGCGCGGTTGTAATAAGCCAGCGCCGCGTTCGGCGACAGCGAGATGGCGAGTGTGTAGTCGGCGATCGCCGCGACGAGGTCGAGCCGCTCGCGCTTGGCGTTGCCGCGGTTGACGTAGGCGTCGGGCAAACGCGGGTCGAGTTTTATCGCTTGATCGAGATCGGCCAGCGCGCGGTCGGTCTCGCCTTTGGCGGCCCAGGCGCTCCCGCGATTGTTGTAGGCCGCAGCCGTCGGATTGAGCTTGATCGCCTGGTCGTAGTCGGCGATGGCGCGATCGGGGTCGCCTTTGTGGCGCCAGGCAATGCCGCGGTTGTAGTACGCGGCGGCATAGGTAGCGTCGATGCGCAGCGCCGCGGTGTAATCGGCAATGGCACGGCCGGGATCGCCCTTGTCGTCATAGGCATTGCCGCGATTGTTGTAGGCGATGGCGAATTGCGGGTTGAGCCCGATCGCCGCGTCGTAGTCGGCGATGGCGCGGTCGAAATCGCGCTTCTGATAATAGGCATAGCCGCGCTCATTGAAAGCTCCGGCCAGCCGCGGATTGAGACGGACCACCTCGCTCAAGTCGGCGATGGCGCGGTCGAGATCGCCGCTCCTGCGCAATGCCAAGCCGAGGTCGTAGCGGACATCGGCATTGTTCGGATCGAGGCGAACGGCGGTGTCGTAATCGGCCAGCGCCGTCTCGCGGTCGCCCTTGTCGGCATAGGTGTTGCCGCGATTGGCGTAGGCCAGGACGTTCTTGGGATCGAGCTCAATCGCCGTATTGAAATCGGCGATGGCGCGGTCGTAGTCCTTTTGCTGGTACGAAACCAGGCCGCGGTTGTCGTAGGCGAGAACGAACTGCGGTGAGATCTTGATGGCGCGATCGAAATCGGCGGCGGCGTGGACGAAGTCGCCCTTGGCGCGCAGCGCGTCGCCGCGATTGTTGTAGGCAGCCGCCAGATTGGGATCGAGCCGGATCGCCTGATTGTAATCGGCGATGGCGCGGTCGAGATCGCCTTTTTGAAACCAGGCAATGCCGCGGTTGTTGATAGCTGATGTATTTCTCGGATCGAGTTTTATCGCCTGGTCGTAATCGGCAATCGCGCGATCGAGATCGCCCTTGTGGCGCAACGCCAGCCCACGATTGAAGAAGGCCGCGGCATAATTGGGCGAAAGCCTGATCGCCTTGCTGTAATCGGCGATGGCGCGATCGACGTCGCCCTTGCCGTCGAAGGCATTGCCGCGCGCCATGAACAGGCTCGCATCGGTGGCTTCGAGCTTGATCGCCTGGTCGAGATCGGCGATGGCGCCGTCGAAATCGCGCTGCGCAAGCGAAAGGTTGCCGCGGTTGGCATAGGCGCGCGCGTAGTTTTGATTAAGGCCGACCGCCTGGTCGAAATCCGAGCGCGCATTGGTCAGGTCGCCCTTGGCGCGGAATACCATGCCGCGATTGTCGTGCAGAATGGCGAGATTGACCGGCTGGTAGCGGCCGGAATCGATCAGCGCCGTGCAGGATGCAACGCGCTCGTCGACCGTCGCGCGCCATTGTCCAGTGCAGCGCCGCTCATCGCCGGAAAGGTCTTGGGCGGGAAGATTCTGCGCGCGTGCCGGAAGCACGGCGAGCAAAAGGAACACGGCAATCGGCAGCCGGCGCCGGCCCCGGCCCCGATCACGCCGCAGCGGCGGTGATTCTCGCATCCGGGCAATCTACTCTGCGCCCCCGCAGTGGACCAGCACAGGCGCTTTGGCCGCCTGCGGCATCGGACATCCCGCCCCGCAAAATCATCCCAGACGTTTCGCCGCTTCCGTCACCATGCTCAGATCGGAATATTTCTTCACGTCGATATCGTCCTTGAGGAAGCCGACCTGTTTTTGCAGTTGCAGGTTATTTTGCAGCGCGGCGATATTCGGCGTGCCGTTCGGATCGCGATATTGATCGCGCTCGCCGAACGCCCACTCCATGCGCGCCGGCGGCGCCTTGTTCAGCCGCGCCACGATGGCGACGGCTTCCTCATGGTTCTTCGGATCGGTGAACCAGCGCACCGCGCGCACCACGTCCTCCAGAAAATCGACCAGCGCGGCGCGGTTCTGTTGGATGAAGCCGGTGCGCGCCGTCCACATGGTGAGTTGGGTGATGCCGAACGCTTCCTTTTGCGTGAACAGCGTGTTCGCGATGTCGCGCAATTGCGGATCGAGCGAGAACGGCGGCACCGCGCTGATCAAGTCGGCTTTTTTCTCCGACAGCACCGCGCGCATGGCCGGGAAGGGCGCCTCGACGATGGTGTAGTCCTTGTTGGCTTCAAGGCCGTTCTTGCGCAGCATCGCCCGCATGGCGATGTCGACGGCGCTGCCCATGGCGTTCGTGGCCAGCACCTTGCCCTTGAGGTCGGCCACGGTTTTTACCGGCCCGTCTTTGAGCACCATGAATTCGTTGCTGCCGTGGCCCGTGACGCCATCCTGGATTTCGTCGCTGATCACGCGCAGGTCGTCCATATGGGCGTTCTGGATGGCCAGGCCGAAGGAGGAGAACGCCAGCGGCCCGATATCGACCTCGCCGGATGCGAGCGCGGTGATGACCGGCGGCGTGCCTTCGAAGCGGGTGGCCTCGGCCACGTAGGACTGGCCGTAGTGCTTGAGAATGTCCTTCTTCTCAAGGATGAGCGGCGCCAAGGAGGCCGGCACCACCACCCAGCCGACTCGGATTTTCACCGGCGCGGTCTGCGCGCGGGCCGGGCGGCTTGCACTCGCAAGCGCTGTGCTCGCAGCCAACGCGCCAAGGCTGAATTCACGACGATTGAACCGGTTCTTCATGACGTTTCCCCCTGTTTTCGGCCGTGATGGCTATTATTTATCGTCAAGGCGTGCTATCGACCGCCGCCAACCCAAAAGCGGGCCCACGAAGCGGGCGATCCAGTTGGGCGAGGGGATTTCAGTCCGCTCGTTCGCAAGGCGTCACCCCGAGGGCCGGCCCGCAATTTAGGCTATGCGGAGTTGGCAATGGCAGTGATTTCAAGAGACATACCGCGCGAAGCATACACCTTCGACGACGTGCTGTTGAAGCCCGGTCTGTCCGACGTTCTGCCGTCGGATGTGGACATTCGGTCGCGCATCACGCGCAACGTTTCGCTCAACATCCCGATTATCGCGTCCGCCATGGATACCGTGACCGAAGCCCACATGGCGATCGCCATGGCGCAGGCCGGTGGCATCGGCGTCATTCACCGCAATCTCGAGCCTGATATTCAGGCGGCGCAGGTGCGCCAGGTGAAGAAATTCGAATCCGGCATGGTGGTGAACCCCGTCACCATCCAGCCGGACGCTACCCTCGCGGACGCGCTGACTTTGATGCAGGAGCATCACATTTCCGGCATTCCGGTGGTCGAAGGCGGCGGTAACGGCCGCGCCGGTAAGCTCGTCGGCATCCTCACCAACCGCGACGTGCGCTTTGCCACGGACAAGCGGCAAAAAGTGTCCGAGCTGATGACCAAGGAGCGGCTCATCACGGTGAGCGAGAGCGTCGGCCAGGACGAGGCCAAGCGCCTTCTCCACCAGCACCGCATCGAAAAGCTCCTCGTCGTCGATAACGACTACCGCTGCGTCGGCCTGATCACGGTGAAGGACATCGAGAAGGCGGTGGCCAACCCCAATGCCTGCAAGGACGAGCAGGGCCGGTTGCGGGTCGCCGCCGCAACGTCGGTCGGCGAAGCCGGGTATGCGCGCAGCGAAAGACTGATCGAGGCCGGCGTCGACCTCGTCGTCGTCGACACCGCGCACGGCCATTCCCGGCGCGTGCTCGAAACCGTCACCCGCATCAAACGGATGTCGAATGCGGTGCAAGTGGTGGCGGGCAATATCGCCACCGCCGAGGGCGCCAAGGCGCTGATCGATGCCGGCGCCGACGCCATCAAGGTCGGCATCGGGCCGGGCTCGATCTGCACCACGCGCATCGTTGCCGGTGTCGGCGTGCCGCAGCTCACCGCGATCATGGATTCGGTCGAGGTGGCGAAAAAGAGCAATACGCCGGTGATCGCCGACGGCGGCATCAAGTATTCCGGCGACCTTGCCAAAGCCGTGGCGTCCGGCGCCGATTGCGCCATGGTCGGCTCGCTCCTTGCCGGCACCGACGAGACGCCGGGCGAGGTTTTCCTGTTCCAGGGCCGTTCCTACAAAACCTACCGCGGCATGGGGTCCGTCGGGGCCATGGCGCGCGGCTCGGCGGACCGTTATTTCCAGCAGGAGATCAAGGACACGCTCAAGCTGGTGCCGGAAGGTATCGAGGGCCAGGTCCCCTATAAAGGGCCGGTGGCCAACGTGTTGCATCAACTGGTCGGCGGCCTGCGCGCCGCCATGGGCTATGTCGGCGCAAAAGATCTGACCGAGTTTCACGACAAGGCGGAATTCGTGCGCATCTCCGGCGCCGGCTTGCGCGAGAGTCACGTCCACGACGTCACCATCACGCGCGAGAGCCCGAACTATCCGAGCCGAAGCTAGGGTCCCGTCATGGCCGGTGCGGCCGACCCGTTCGCGAAAGTGAAAGCGGCTACCGACGCGCACCGCGCGCGTCACGGCTGCGGCGCTTATCCTTACGACAACGGCCCGCTACTGGCGGCGCTGGCTGCCGCCGCAAATGCGCGCCGCATCCTGGAACTGGGAACGGCGCTCGGCTATACGGCGCTCTCGTTCGCATCCGGCGCGCCGGACTCAACCGTCGACAGCATCGAGCGCGACCCCGAACATGTGCAGCTGGCGCGTGACAACATCGCGGCCGCCGCGCTCGACCATCGCATCACCGTGCACGAAGGCGACTTCGCCGCCGTGCTGCCGACGCTCGATCCGGGCTATGACGTCGCCTTTTTCGACGGCCATACACCTTCGCCGGCGCTGCATAAGGCGTTGCGCGGCCTGTTGCGCACCGGCGGCACGCTGATTACCGCTAATCTCAATCATGGCGGCACGGCGGATGCCGTGCGCAAGGCGTTGTTCGACGGTAAAACCTGGCGCAGCGCGCTGCTCGATGACGACGGCGAGACTGCGATCAGCGTCAAGCTGTGATGCCTTGACATTGGCGGTGTGCGACGCGCCGTGGTAGGACGGACAGTCAGCCGGAGATATTGTACCAATGTCTGTTCAAATGATCTTGTTGCCGTTGTTCGTCGAAGTGATCCTCACCTTCGCGCTTTTATTCTGGCTTGCCCCGTTGCGGGCGGGCGATTTCCGCTCGGGTCTGCGGGAAGAGGACATTGCGCTGCGCCAACCGAACTGGTCGAAGCCCGCACTGCAGGTCCAATATTCCTTCAGCAATCAGTTCGAGTTGCCTGTTCTGTTCTATGTCTTGACGATCCTTGCCTATGTCACGCACCACGCCGGCACGTTGTGCGTGGTATTGGCCTGGGTGTTCGTGATCTTCCGCCTGTTGCAGGCTTATGTGCACGTGACGAACAATAAAGTTCGGCTGCGCGGCATGTTCTTCGGCATCTCAGCCTTGGCGCTCGCGATCATGTGGATCGTCTTCATCATCCAAATTCTCACCGGCACCTGAGGATCGTCGTCATGCCGCTCGATTATTGCCATCCCACCGCCCCCCACAAAAAGCTCCGGCTGCCGGAATGGTACGTCTCGAGCCTGATGATGGATCGCGCGCTCGATGCGATCTGCCGGCGCGTCAAGAAACTCGACCGCAGCCACGATATTCCCTACCTCGCCGGCTACAGCCTCAACGGCAAGACGATCTATATCGACCGGCACATGCCGCAATTCTTCAAATTCCGCGGCCGCAAGATCGACACCGATCGATTTCTCATCCTGCACGAGGAAGTCGAGAAGACGCTGATCGATCAGCTCGGCCTGCATTACCTGCACGCCCATCAGATCGCCACGCGTGCCGAGGAGGCGGCGGTGCGCGCCGCCGGGATCACGTGGCGCAAATACGATGCGTTCATGCAGAAATATGTCAAAACAATCGGCGACGAGCGGCTTACCAAAGTGCCGAAGGATCTCGATCTCAAACCCTATCGCGACGAGCACGACGACGATTTACTGCGCCGCATGTTGAACAGCGCGCACGCCGGAAAGGCGCCGAAAGGCATTCATGTCCACGACCTGGCCGAAGCGATCCGGGAACTGCGCCAACGCGTGCGCTGGCACGATACGCCGGGCGCACACCGCGCTGCCGCCATCAAGGCCAAGAAGAGCGAGACGAAAACCGCAAAGAAGAAAAAGTAATCGCGTGCCGTCGCCAGCGCTGCAGCGTTCACCGAAAATCGCGAAATGACGCCGTCGGCTCGCTTATCCGGCGCCATTGAAATCCTCGCCGACATCGAAGCGCGGCGGCGGCCGGCCGTGGACGTGCTCAAGGACTGGGGACTGTCGCACCGTTTCGCCGGTTCGTCCGACCGCTCAGCGATTGCCGGGCTGGTCTACGACGCGCTGCGCCGCAAGGCGTCCGCCGGTTGGCTCATGGGCGAGGCGAGCCCGCGCGCGGAGTTGCTCGGCATGCTGCATCGCGAGCGCGGGCTTGATGTTGAGGCGATCGCGGCACTGTGCAGCGGCGAACGCTTTGCGCCGGCGCCGTTGACCGAAGCGGAACGGGCGGCATTCGATGCCCGTTCGCTCGGCGCTGCGCCTCAAGCCGTGCAAGGCGAATATCCGGATTGGCTCGACCCCTATTTCGCGCGGGTCTTTGGCGAGGAGCGTGGCGCCGAGGGCGAGGCATTGGCGAGCCGCGCGCCGCTCGATATGCGCGTCAACACGCTCGTGGCCGAACGCGAGGAGGTGCTGCCAAAACTCGCCCATCTCAATGTCGAGCCGACGCGGTGGTCGCCGCTCGGGCTGCGCATCCAAATGTCTGCCGATGCCCGAAGCCCGGCGATCCACGCCGAGCCGGCCTTTCGCAAGGGTGCCGTCGAAATCCAGGACGAGGGCTCGCAGCTCGCCGCGATTTTTGCCGGTGCAAAACCCGGCGAGCAGGTGATCGACCTTGCCGCCGGTGCCGGCGGCAAGACGCTGGCGCTCGCGGCGGCGATGGAAAATCGCGGCCAGATCTACGCCACCGACATCGACAAGCGCCAGCTGGTGCCGATCCATGAGCGCCTCGCGCGGGCTGGTGCGCGCAACATCCAGGTCCGCACCCCGCGCGGCGAAAGCGACGTGCTGACCGATCTTGTGGGCCGCGCCGATCTGGTGCTGATCGACGCGCCCTGCACCGGCACCGGCACGTGGCGGCGCAATCCCGACGCCAAGTGGCGCATCCGCCCCGGCGCGCTCGCCGAACGGGTGAAGCAGCAGGCCGCGTTGCTCGACCGCGCCGTGGCGCTGACCAAGCCGAAGGGACGAATCGCCTACATCACCTGCTCGGTGCTCAACGAGGAGAATGGCGACCAGGTGCGGGACTTCGTCGAGCGAAACCCGGATTTTTCCGTGGAAAAGCCCGCCGAGATAGCGCAGGCGCTGGGCGAGCGCGCCTATCTTTTTACCCGCGCGGCGCTTATTTCCGACGAGGGTTTGCTGATGACGCCGCGCCGGACCGAGACCGACGGGTTTTTCGTCAGCCTGTTACGGCGCACCGGATGAACGCTCCAGCAAATGCTCGACAGACCGCGGCGACTCCCCTAGATTCGCCCATGGCACTTTCCAGCAACACCGCACCTTCCAGCAACACGTCATCCCACGACAAGATTCTCATCGTCGATTTCGGCTCGCAGGTCACCCAGCTCATCGCCCGTCGGGTGCGCGAGGAGGGGGTCTATTGCGAGATAGCGCCGTTTCAGAAGGCTGAAACCGCACTGCGCGAGATGAAGCCGAAAGCGGTCATCCTCTCCGGCGGACCCGCCTCGGTGCTCGACACCGACGCCCCGCTCGCCCCGATGGCGATCTACCAGGCCGGCGTGCCGGTGCTCGGCATCTGCTACGGCGAGCAGGCCATGGCGCATCAGCTCGGCGGCAAGGTCGAGGCCGGCCATCACCGTGAGTTCGGCCGCGCCGAGGTCGAGCTGACGATACCGTCGCCGCTCACCGACGGCGTCTGGCAGGTGGGCCAGCGCTATCCGGTCTGGATGAGCCATGGCGACCGGGTCACCAAGCCGCCGGAAGGATTTATCGCCCTCGGCACCTCGGCCAATGCGCCGATCGCCATGATCGCCGACGACAAGCGCAAATTCTACGCGACCCAGTTCCATCTCGAAGTCGTGCACACGCCGCATGGTGCCGCCATCCTGCGTAATTTCGTGCGCAACATCGCGGGCTGCGCCGGCGATTGGACCATGCGCGCCTTCAAGGACGAAGCGATCGAAAAAATCCGCCGTCAGGTCGGCAAGGCCAGAGTGATCTGTGGGTTGTCCGGCGGCGTCGATTCCGCCGTTGCCGCGGTCCTGATCCACGAAGCGATCGGCGACCAGCTCACCTGCGTGTTCGTCGATCACGGGCTGTTGCGCCTTGGCGAAGCCGAGAAGGTTTTGGCGCTGTTCCGCGGCGCTTACAACATTCCGCTGATCCATGTGGACGCGGCCAATACGTTTATCGACGCGCTTGCCGGCGTCGAGGATCCTGAAATCAAGCGCAAGACAATCGGCAAATTGTTCATCGACGTGTTCGAGACGGAAGCAAAAAAGCTCGGTGGCGCCGAATTCTTGGCGCAGGGCACGCTCTATCCCGACGTCATCGAGAGCGTGTCGTTCACCGGCGGCCCATCGGTGACCATAAAATCGCACCACAACGTCGGCGGCCTGCCCGCGCGCATGAACATGAAGCTCGTTGAGCCGTTGCGCGAATTGTTCAAGGACGAGGTCCGCGCACTCGGCCGCGAGCTCGGCCTGCCCGACGCCTTTGTCGGCCGCCATCCGTTTCCCGGCCCAGGCCTCGCCATCCGCTGCCCGGGCGCCATCACCCGCGAAAAGCTCGACATCCTGCGCCTTGCCGACGACGTCTTCATCGAAGAAATCCGCCGCGCCGGCCTCTACGACGACATCTGGCAAGCCTTCGCCGTACTCTTGCCGGTGCGCACCGTCGGTGTCATGGGCGATTTTCGCACTTACGATTTTGTCGTTGGGCTCCGCGCGGTGACCTCGACCGACGGCATGACGGCGGATTTTTATCCGTTCGACATGAAATTCATCGGCGCGGTGGCGACCCGGATCATCAACGAGGTGAAGGGCGTCAACCGGGTGGTTTATGACGTGACGAGCAAGCCGCCGGGGACGATTGAGTGGGAGTGACCGACAGGATTATCTCGGCCCTACAAAAATTTGTGCCTCTAATCGCGAGTCAGAATTCTCGCGATTAATTAACATCCGTCTCACTTGTAGCAAAGCGAAAGAATGGGACTAGTGTTCCATTCAACGGGTGAGCTTTGCCCTGCTTAGCAAGATTTAGCCACCATCATTGACGTGCCGCGGGATCGTCTAGAGGCGATTCCGCCCGGTCGATTCATGTCCAGATTGACCCCGGTCGGCGCGCGCCAGCTCAGTACGATCAATCTGACTAACAAAAAAGCGGGGAGCGTTCATGATACGAGCATTTCGATTGACGAATGAGCCAGGCGGATTGGGATTGAGTTGCAGTCCTGCCGGTTTGGCGCTTGCCGGCATCCCTCTACTTCGGATTACAGAAGCGGGATTTGAGCCACGACCTGCCTCCGAAATTGCCACGCTGATCAGGGCGGCATATGGCGCAAATGACAGTCCAACCCGGCTGCAGTCACGCCTTGAAGTGATAGCTCAAGCACCTAATGGCGGTGACTTTGGCCTTGCTGCGATTGCTGCCGTCAGACGCAGACCCCCGAACTGAGCCGGGAGGCAGCTGCGCGGCTCACGGGGGCGAACGAAGAACTTGGCAAATACAACTACAATCCTGATGAGCCGCGAGACTGGCATGGCCGCTGGACCAGAGACGGATCTGCCGGTCCAGTGACCACAGCGGCATCTGGCATCGAAAACGATCAACTAACCGAGCCGCAACTGTTCGTCCCACGACAACGCGTCGCAGAGAACGCATCGCCTCCCGCGGCTAGGACATTGTCGGACGTCGAAGCCCGTGAGGCTTCTGGTGACTCAGAGGACGGCGACGATTCTCATAAAGCAACCTCCCTCGAACAGACCTTCGAGAGGAAATACGACGATCTGGGACCGGTCGATTTTGCGAAGGAAGTTATCCAGTTTGGCTATTGGCTAGAAGGAGCCGGTAGAAATCTCTCGCCTGCCGAGCTGGCTCATGCGCTTGCTGAATATTCTTTTCTTCAGGATCGCCTCTCAGCCTGGTTTGCTTATGACTACAAGTCCCCGCAAGCGCAGGGGAATCTGCTCTCCGCCGCGCTGACCCTTTACCAAGGCGCAGTCAACGGCGGGATCGTTCGGCCTGGCCATTTGCCAGAATCAATGTTGGTCGCCGCTGGAACAGCTTCGTTATTCAGCGGCAGCGCGCCAAGTCGTCCCTACAAGCCGGGTATCGAGGACCCGATTGTCGTACCGGGACAGGCGCCGAAAAAGCCAGTGGTCGACGACGGGCCTCTCACGCCCACACAAGCTCCAAAGGAAATCGAGGGTATTGGCGGAACCGTCGACAGGAGTGAGACCGAAATAAAATGGAGCGGTGGCATCAAAGATCAGAACGGTAAGTGGGAGGAGTATTACGACAAAATAAATCCTGATTCCAGACAGCTGCGGCCTGGATCCAAAGGCTTCGACCATTTTAACGACGCAACTGGCGAAGCTGTAAGCAACAAGACGTTGAACACGCAAAGCATGACCTATATCAGAGATCCGCAAGAGATTTATCGGAAAGTGACACGGTACGTCGACAACGCTGCTAATTATGAGCCTCGTACGAAGTCTGAGCCCGAGCCCGAGGATATACTATCGAAGACGATTCAACTCGCCATTCCCGAATATACATCGCCAACACAGTGGCGATATCTTCTTCGTGCGATCATCTACGGCGAAGACAACGGCGTTTCGATCGTGATAACGAGGATCAGAGGATGAAACGAGCAAAGGCTTTGCCATTTCGGCAATGTGCTGACGTCCACAGGACGGAGAGATTCATTTGCGTTATGCCACTGTCCGGATATCGAACGATTCAGCCGGAAGACGACGGCTACGTGATCTATTTGGAGCCGGACGCAAGTGACGATGCGGTTGGAAGGGCGCTCCTCGAGGCGCTGGACCGAAGCCGATTCATCCCGCCTCCGAATGAGCCTGAGTTTTTCAAATGGGAGAGATATACGCAGTGCCATCGCAATTGGCAGCAGGATTTTATGCGTCGCTACGGCTACAAGACCAAGCGCGATGCTTACAAGAATATGGAGTGGTGTCGCGTGAAGAGGACGGAAGCTAAGATTTCAATCACGCCGCATAAGCGTGACAAGCCGGAATATTATAGAAGTCTTCCGGAGGAAAAGACCGTGGTCATTCCGGAGACGCGGGACACGATCACTGCAGGTGCGGCGGTGAGAATGGCTTTGGGTCGTTGTGAATAGCCGCATTGGCGGATTCTGATTCACGGCCGCTGTCCGCACACCGGTGCTGTAGCCGCCAATTTTGGCCTGGACATCATTCGTTTCTGGTCGCGACCGGTAGGACATCGCGGCGAGGTATTTCGGCGGTCACTGCAAGTCATGCGGCAGGCGCGCTGCCAACCCCAAACCGACTGGATGATCTTGCTCCTCCAGCCGAGTAGGGTCGAGGCTCCAAAGCGCGGCGAGCTCAACCACATCGGTTTCACTAGGAAAGTTACCGCGGCCGTTTTGCCGAACTCTTGCCAGCGCTTCACGTCGCGAGAGCCCGCTGGCGACAAGCGCATCCGCCTCGTCCTGTTGCTCCCCCACAATTTTGAAGATCCTGTCTACAGCGTCGGACGGCGACAGGCCTGTCAGATCGATAAGCCCCAGTTTGGCTTCCTCTGGCGCCTGCTCGCCGACGTTCGCCAGAACTTCACCAACGCTGCCTGACCAGGCAAATATTCGCAGTGGTTTGCCTTTAACGGCACGCGCCCACGTGACGAAGTCGCTGACGCGGTGGCTGCCAAAGAACTGGACGTCGTCAAATCGCTGCATCAAGCGGGAAAACAGCACGTCAAATCTCTTGCCGATATCGTGGTGAGTTTCGTTGGTGGGATACGGCAATGACAAGCCCACGACCAATATCCAACCGCTGACCGGGGGCGATGCGAACACCCATTGATCTCCATACACAATCGCAAGGCCGGACGCCCAATTGGCCGGCGTTCTTTCGCCGAACTCGAGTGCGTCGAGCACTGAGGCGGGATCTCCGGCCTTTACGGCAAACCACAAGACTTTGAAGCCGAATCCCTTAGGTTTGTCGGGGGTCTGATCGAACGAAGCCATCGCTTCCTCCCATCGAGCATGATAAGAACAAAACAGGAACATACAATGCGAGAGACGTCAAGGCCATGCGTAGAGTGCGTAAGTCAGACTGCGGGGTTGCGGAGCCTTGTTTGCCGGGGCTCGCTGTCCGGCGATTAGACGGTTTGTTTTTCTCGATCTTTCCCGATCAGGTAGCCGTGGTTCGCATCGCCAATGCCGCGGAACATTTTCGCCGCGCCTATGGGCTCAAGGGCGCGCCGCTTTTGACCGACAGATTTCATGTCACGGTGCAGGGCTTGGGCAACTATGACGGATTGCCGAGAAGCGTCGTTGCCAAAGCGATAGAGGCCGGCGCGGCCGTAACGTCGATGCCATTCGTGGTCGCGTTCGATCGCGTTGTGAGCTTCGCCGGCAGCGATGCACTGGTTCTGCGTGGCGGGGATGGCGTCGATGGCATCGTGATGTTTCATCACGCCTTAGGCGTCGCAATGGGGAAGTCTGGGCTAAGCGCGGGTTCGCAATTAACGCCCCACATCACGCTGTTGTACGAACGTCGCCGGATCGAAGAGCAATTCATCGAACCTATTCGCTGGACCGTTCGCGACTTTGTCCTTGTGCACAGCTTGCGTGGTAGAACGATGCATATTCCGCTAGAACGGTGGCGTCTTGGCCAGTGACTTTCTTCGCAATAGCGAGCGGGCAGCATGACCAAAAGCGCAACGATCTACGGCATCAAGAACTGCGAGACCATGAACAAGGCGCGCGCCTGGCTCGACAAGCATCGCGTCGATTACGCGTTTCACGACTACAAGGTCGCCGGCATCGATCGCGAGCGGCTGGAAAAGTGGAGCAAGAAGGTCGGCTGGGAGACCCTCCTCAACCGCGCCGGCATGACGTTCCGCAAGCTGCCGGACAAGGACAAGGCCGGCATCAACGAGAAGAAGGCCGTCGCCCTGATGCTGGCGCAGCCGTCGATGATCAAGCGGCCGGTGCTCGATCTCGGCGGCGGCAAGCTTGTGGTTGGCTTCAAGCCGGAGCTTTACAGCGAGAAAGTCGCGGCAGGCTGATTGCCCGGCTCGCCACCGACTAATTGATCTTGATATTCGCCGCCTCGATCACCGGCGCCCAGCGCGCGAGATCTGCATCAATTCGCGCGCGGAATTGCGCCGGCGTATCGGGGATCGGCTCCATCAATTGCGAGGTGAGCTTTTCGCGGATGGCGCGCGAGGTGATGGCTTCGGCCACTTCATGATTGATGCGCTGGATGATCGCGTCCGGCACGCCGGCCGGCGCGATCAGGCCCGACCAGGCGTCGGCTTGGACGTCGATGCCGGCTTCCTTGAGCGTCGGCACGTCGGGCAACAGCGCCGAGCGCCCCGCGGTCGAGACGGCGAGCATCTTGATCGCGCCGCCGGTGAGTTGCGGCGTGATGGAGATCGCCGGCAGACAGACCATCTGCACGTCGTTGCGCATCAGCGCTTGGATCGCTTGCGGCGAGGATGGGTAGGGGACGTGCACGAGCTTGGTGCCGGCCTTGAGCGCGATCGCCTCCATGGCAAGCTGCGACAGCGAGCCGGTGCCGATCGAGCCGTAGGTGTACTTGCCGGGATTGCGCTTGATCAGGTCGATCAGCTCCGCCGTGGTCTTGACCCCGAGGCTGGCATTGACCGCAAGCGCGCTCGGCTGCGCCACCAGCATGGTGATCAGCGCGAGGTCCTTTTTCGGATCGTAGGGCAGGTTGCTGAACAGCAGCGTGTTGATGGCGAGCGGCCCGCCGATGCTCACGCCGATGGTGGAGCCGTCGGGGTCGGCCTTGGCGACGGCGTCGGTGCCGGTATTGCCGCTGGCGCCGGGCTTGTTCTCGACGACAAATGCCTGGCCGAGCTTGTCATGCAGATAGTCGGCGATCAGCCGCGCCACCAGATCGGGCGTGGCGCCGGCGGCAAACGGCACGATGATGCGCACGCTTTTTGTCGGCCAATCCTGCGCGAAGGCCGGCAGCGTGCCGAACAGAATGGCGAATGCCGCCAACACGCCTCGTCGCATCGCGTTCCCTCCGCTTCCCCCGTGACCTCGGCCAGACGTATCATGGTGCGCAAGGTAGGCGAAGAGGAGAGCAATCGTGGGTGCTGCGACAAAATTGAGAAGTCTGTTCGCCTCTGGCCACATCGCCGTGGCGCCGGGCGCCTATGACGGGCTCTCGGCGCGGCTCGTAGCGCTTGCCGGCTTCCCCGCGGTCTATGCCAGCGGCGGGGCGATCGCGCGTTCGACCGGCGTCCCCGATCTCGGCCTGATGTCCGTGGACGCCATCGTCGAGCGGCTCGCATCGATGGTGGATGTCGTGGATATTCCAATTATTGCCGACGCCGACACGGGCTATGGCAACGCGCTCAATGCGCAAGCCGCGGCGCGCGCCTTCGAACGCGCTGGCGTTGCCGCCTTCCATCTCGAGGATCAGAGCTTTCCGAAAAAATGCGGCCATTACGACGACAAGAGCCTCGTGCCGGTCGGCGAGATGGTGCAAAAACTCAAGGCGATGCGCGACGCCTTGCACGATCCCGATTTCGTGGTGATTGCGCGCACGGATGCTATTGCGGTCGAAGGCTTTGCCGCCGCGATCGATCGCGCCTCGGCTTACCGTGAGGCCGGTGCCGACATGCTGTTCGTCGAGGCGCCGACCTCGGAAGCCGAGATCGCCGAGATCGCCAAATCGGTCTCGGGCTGGAAGCTGATCAACATGTTCGAGGGTGGCAAGACGCCGCTATTGCCGGTAGCGCGGCTCGAAGCACTCGGCTATCACCTCGTCATCATCCCGAGCGACACCCAGCGCGCCGCGATCAAAGCCATGCAGCGCGTGCTCGCGGCGATCGCCCGTGACGGCAGCGCCGCCTCGATGCGCGGCGACATGGTCTCGTTCAAGGAACGCGAGGGGCTGGTCGATACGGCGGGTTATCTCGATCGCAGCAACCGCTATGCGTCTTAGCCGCCGGCCCCACCTGCTGGCGCAAGCGGCAGCCACCCCTTACACTCCCGATTGCTTGTAGCTTTGAGTATCCCCATGGGCCTCGTCGTCGAAATCCTCGGCCTCATCATCTTCCTCGGTGCGCATTCGTTCGTCACCATGCGCGACCGGCGCGCGGCGCTGATCGCCAAGATCGGCGAATGGCCGTATCGCGGCTTGTTCTCGCTGGTCGCCATCTTAGGCATCGCGCTGATTGCCTACGGGTTTGCCAGCTATCGCGCGGCTGGTCCGATCGTCGTATGGACGCCGCCGCACTGGACGCGGCATATCGTCGAAGCGCTGATGTGGCCGGCGAGCATCATGTTCGTCGCCGCCTATATTCCCGGCAACATCAAGCGCGTGCTCAAGCACCCGGTGCTGGTCAGCGTCAAAACCTGGGCCTTCGCGCATCTGTGCGCCAATGGCGATCTCGGCGGCATCATCCTGTTCGCTTCGGTGCTGGCCTGGGCGGTCTATGACCGCATCACGCTCAAGCACCGCAGCGACCCCGGCGCGCCGCCGTTCCCCGCCGGCGGCGGCAAAAACGACATCATCGCCATCATCGTCGGCACCATCGTCTATCTCGCGCTCGGCTTCGTGTTTCATCCGGTCGTGATCGGCGTACCGGCATTCGGACCTTAAGCCATGTCCTTGCAAAACGAGACGAGGCGGTTGACCGCACCCGACATCCGCGCCCGCAAGGCGGGCGAGCCGATCGTGTGCCTGACGTCGTATCACGCGCACACTGCGCGCATCCTCGACGCCTATTGCGACGTGATCCTGGTTGGCGACTCGCTCGGCATGGTGATGCACGGCCTCGAAACCACGGTGCCGGTCACCCTCGACATGATGATCCTGCAAGGGCATGCGGTGATGCGGGGCTCGCGCCATGCGCTGGTCGTCGTCGATATGCCGTTCGGTTCCTACGAGGCGTCTCGGGAGCAGGCCTTCATGTCGGCCGCCCGGATCTTGAAGGAAACCGGCTGCGGCGCGATCAAGGTCGAGGGCGGGCGCCGCATGGCTGAAACCATCGCGTTCCTGGTCGAGCGCGGCGTGCCGGTGATGGGGCATGTCGGCTTGACGCCACAAGCGATCAACACCATCGGATCGTTCCGCGCGCAGGGGCGCGACGAGAAGGATTGGGCGCCGATCGAGGCCGATGCGCGCGCGGTGGCCGATGCCGGCGCGTTTTCCGTGGTGCTCGAAGCGATCGCCGAGCCGCTCGGGCGCCGCATCACCGAACAGGTCGCGATCCCCACCATCGGCATCGGCGCCAGCGTGGCCTGCGACGGCCAAATTCTGGTGCTCGAGGACATGCTCGGGCTGTCGCCGCGGGTGCCGAAATTCGTCAAGCGCTTCGGCGAGCTCGGGCCCTCGATCGAACGGGCCGTCAAGGGATACGCCGAGGAAGTCCGCGCCCGCACCTTTCCGGGTCCCGACAACGTCTACGGGATGCGCAAGAAGTAGCGGTCCGGTCGGGGCCGAAGCCGCCCGCAGCGGCCTCGGATTGAGGTCGGCAGTTCCCCATAAAGCATTGCGGCATTTGGTCTTTGCCTTGCTCGCGCCACATCGTTAGGCTAGTTGCGGCGGCGTTTTCCGGGACTTTGGGCAGGTCTTTTGGGGCAAGTCTTTGGGGCAGCTCTTTTGGCGGTGTTGGGGACGGGTCCGTGGCCGACATATTCCAAGAAGTCGATGAAGAAGTTCGGCGCGAACAGCTGCAAAAGCTGTGGCAGCGCTATGGCCATTTCGCCATTGCCGGCTGCGTTCTGATCGTCGTCGCGGTCGGCGGCTGGCGCGGCTATGACTGGTGGCAAGCCAAGAAGGCGAACGAATCCGGCGCCGCCTTCGAAGCCGCGGTGGCGCTCGCCGAAACCGGCAAGCATCAGGAGGCCGAGGCCGCCTTTGCCAAGCTCGCCACCGACGGCACCGCCAGCTATCGCACGCTGGCGCGACTGCGCGAAGCCGGCGAATTGGCGCGCACCGACAAAGCCGCGGCGGTCAAAGCCTACGACGACATCGCAGCCGACAAGAGCGCAGGCCTTGTCATCGACGACCTGGCGACGGTGCGCGCCGCCTTCTTGTTGGTCGACACCGCGCCATATTCCGAAATCCGTGCTCGGCTCGAGCCGTTGACGGGCGCCGACAAGACTTTCCGCCATAGCGCGCGCGAGCTGCTCGCGTTGTCCGCCTGGAAGTCCGGTGACATGACCGCGGCGCGGCAGTGGGCCGACATGATCATCACCGATCCGCAATCGCCCGAAACAACGCGAAGCCGCGCCCAAGTTTTGGCCGAGCTGATCGCGGCGAGCGGCAAGGGCTGAGCATGACCGCGAGGCGACGCTCACCTTTACTGGTTCGGGCCGGTTCGGCGGCTGTGCTTGTGCTCGCGCTCGCGGGCTGCACGCCCGGCGGACAGTTCGATCCGACGACGTTGCTCGCCAACGATACATTCGACACCAAAACGAAGCTGAAAGGCGACCGGCAGCCGGTATTCCCCAATGGCGTGCCGGGCACGAGCTCCGGCGTGCCGCAGGATCTGGTCAAGGGCTATCAGCCGCCGCCCGATCAGGCCGCCGACGCCAACGCGGCCGATGCGGCCGCGGCAGAAGCGGCAAAAAACAAACCGAAGCCGAAACCGAAAGTGGCGCGCGCACCCGCGCAGCCGCCCGCGTCGCCGCCGCGGCGTATCAATGTCGGTCCGACCCCAAATCAGGCCACGCCGGCCGCCCCGCAAGGAGCGGCGCCGCCACAGCAGTCGCAACAATCGCCTTTTCCGCCACCGCCGCAGACCGCTCCCGCACAGCAGGCCGCTCCGACAGTACAATCACGATGGCCTGATCCGCCCAAGTCCGGCACGTCCTCGCAGTAAACGCGGCGCCGCCATCGGCTTCTTCCACGACCAGACCTAGCTATTCACGGCGCCGCTAACGATGTAAGCCGCGCACTCACGCGTGGGCGGAAGATTTCGATTGCCGCCGCGACCATGATCCAATTCAATTGAATCGGATCATGGTCTAGAATCTTTGTTTGAGCATGATCTTATCCGAAAACCGGTATCCACTTTTCGGGATCATGCTCTAAATCAGCGAAGCCGCCATTATGACTTTCACCATCGCCATTGTCGGCCGCCCGAATGTCGGCAAATCGACGCTGTTCAACCGCCTGGTCGGGCGGCGGCTGGCGCTGGTCGACGACCAGCCGGGCGTGACGCGCGATCGCCGCGAAGGCGAGGGCAGGCTCGGCGATCTTTCGTTCAAGGTGATCGATACCGCGGGCCTCGAAGACGCCGAGCGCAAAACCCTTTCGGGGCGGATGCAGGTGCAGACGGCTGAAGCTTTGGCGCAGGCCGATGCCGTGCTCTTTCTGGTCGATGCGCGCGATAGCGCAATGCCGGCCGATCGCGCTTTCGCCGATCTGGTGCGCAAATCGGGTAAGCCGACGATTCTGGTCGCCAACAAGAGCGAGGGTCGCGCCGGCGCAGCAGGTGCGCTGGAATCCTATGCGCTCGGTCTTGGCGAGCCGGTGTCCATCAGCGCCGAGCACGGCGAGGGATTGGCGGAACTGTACGATGCGTTGCGCGCGGCATTGCCCGACGCGACCGGTGAGCCCGAGAGTGAGAGCGAAGACACCGCGATCCCGGTCGATGAAGACAAGCCGATCCGGCTCGCCGTGGTCGGCCGCCCCAATACCGGCAAATCGACGCTGATCAACCGCCTGCTCGGCGAGGACCGGCTGTTGACCGGGCCCGAGGCCGGCATCACCCGCGATGCGATCGCCGTCGATCTCACCTGGCACGGCCGGCACTTTCGCATTCACGATACCGCAGGGATGCGGCGCCGCTCGCGGATCGAGGAGAAGCTGGAAAAGCTGTCGGTGGCGGACGCGCTCAACGCCATCCGCTTTGCCGAGGTCGTCATCGTGCTGATCGATTCGCAAGCCCCGTTCGAGGAGCAGGATATCCGGATCGCCGACCTGGTCGAGCGCGAGGGGCGCGCCGCCGTCATCGCGGTCAACAAATGGGATCTGGTCGAGCGCGAGCCCGGCGCCTTGACGCGGCTGCGCGCCGAAGTCGATCGCCTCTTGCCGCAGATCAAGGGCGTGCCGGTTGTCACGCTTTCGGCGCGCTCCGGCGACGGTCTCGATCGGCTGATGGCGGCCGTCCTGGAAAGCTACGCCACTTGGAATCGCCGCGCTTCGACGTCGGCGCTCAACCGCTTCCTCGCCAAGGTCGTGTCGGCGCATCCGCCGCCCGCCGTCAAAGGCCGCGCGCTACGGCTCGATTACATCACTCAGCCGAAGGCGCGGCCGCCGACGTTCGTATTGTTCTCGTCGCGGGCGCATGCGCTGCCCGAGACTTACCGGCGCTACCTGGTCAACGGCTTGCGCGAAAGTTTCGCGCTGCCCGGCACGCCGATCAGGCTCACGCTGCGGGCAAAGGTAAATCCCTACGCCGGCAAAAAGCGCCGCCGCTGAATTGCTCGATCGCGCCGTGAGCGGTCACGCGGGCGGAGCAAAGTCCAGGAATTTTTTGGCATAGAAATCGTAGAGCTTGCCGGTTTCGGTACAGCCCGGCAGGCATAGATCGAGGATTTTCTCCGCGACCTCGTCGGGCGTCGGCAGCGTCATCGGGTCTTCGCCCGGCATGACATAGGCGCGCATGCGGGTGCGGGTCGGGCCGGGATTGAACAGGTTGACGCGCACCGGCGTGGAACTGGTTTCCGCCGCGTAGGTTCGTGCCAGCGCATTGAGGGCGGCCTTCGACACCGAATAGGGGCCGGCATAGGCGCGGGCATTGGTGGCGGCGCCCGAGGTCAGGAATACGGCACGCCCGGCGGCCGAGCGCCGCAGCAACCCGTCCATGGCGCGGATCAGGTGCCAATTGGCGGTGACGTTGACCGCCATGGCCTCGTCCCAGGCCGCCGGCATGACATGATCGAGGGGCGAGCGTTGCCCGGCCACCGCGGCATTGCCGACCAGAACGTCGAGCCGCTGGTAGCGCTCGTTCAACGCCGAGGCGAGCCGGTAGAAGCCGTCGTAGTCGCACATGTCGAGCGGCACTAGCGTCGCCGAGCTACCGGCCTTGCGCACCGCATCGTCGAGCTCCTCGAGCCCGCCGACCGTGCGCGCCACCGCCACCACGTGCGCCCCGGCCCGCGCCAGCGCCAGCGCTGTCGCATAACCGATGCCGCGCGAGGCGCCGGTGACGAGCGCGATACGGTCAGCAAGCGGTAACGGCATTTCTCAGCTGGCTTCGGCGAGCAGCGAGAGCTGGCGCGGCGAGGCGTCTTGCGCCGTGCGGTCGGTCAGCGGGGTCGGATATTCGCCGGTGAAGCAATGATCGGTGAATTGCGGCCGCACCGGATCGCGGCCCTTCTCGCCCATGGCGCGATAGATGCCCTCGACCGAAAGGAAGGCGAGCGAATCGGCGCCGATGAATTTGCGCATGCCTTCGAGATCGTGGGTCGCGGCCAGGAGCTTGTCCTGCTCGGGCGTGTCGATGCCGTAATAGTCCGGGTGCGTGATCGGGGGCGAGGCGATGCGGAAATGCACTTCGCTGGCGCCGGCCTCGCGCATCATCTGCACGATCTTCACCGAGGTCGTGCCGCGCACGATCGAGTCGTCGATCAGCACGATACGCTTGCCGGCGACAACCGCGCGGTTGGCGCTGTGCTTGAGGCGGACGCCGAGCTGGCGGATGTGCTGGGTCGGCTCGATGAAGGTGCGCCCGACATAGTGATTGCGGATGATGCCGAGCTCGTAGGGGATGCCGGATTCCTGAGCATAGCCGATCGCCGCGGGCACGCCGGAATCGGGCACCGGAACGACCACGTCGGCGGTCGCGGGCGCCTCGCGGGCGAGCTCCGCGCCGGACGCCTTGCGCACGTTGTAGACGCTTTTGCCGCCGATGATCGAATCCGGCCGCGCGAAATAGATGTATTCGAAGATGCAGGGCCGCGGCGGCATGGGCACGAACGGCTTGTGCGAATGGGCGCCGTCCTCGTCGAAGACCAAAACCTCGCCGTTGTCGACGTCGCGCACATATTGGGCGCCGATGATGTCGAGCGCGCAGGTTTCCGACGCCAGGATCGGGCAGCCGTCGAGCTTGCCCAGCACCAGCGGCCGGATGCCCAGCGGGTCGCGCGCGCCGACCAGTTTCTTGTTGGTCAGGCCGACGAAGGCGAAGGCGCCTTCGAGATTGCGCAGGCCCTCGATGAAGCGGTCGACGAAGCGGTTGCGATGCGAACGCGCCACGAGATGCAGGATCACCTCGGTGTCGGTGGTCGACTGCATCATGGCGCCGTCGCGAATGAGCTGTTTGCGCAGCGAAATGCCGTTGGTGAGATTGCCGTTGTGGCCGATGGCAAAGCCGCCGGCATTGAGCTCGGCGAACAGCGGCTGCACGTTGCGCAGGATGGTCTCGCCGGTGGTCGAATAGCGCACATGGCCGACCGCGGTATTGCCGGGCAGGCGGTCGATGACCTCGCGCCGCGAAAAGGCGTCGCCGACCAGGCCGAGACGACGTTCGGAGTGAAAACGCTTGCCGTCGAAGGAGACGATGCCGGCCGCTTCCTGGCCGCGGTGCTGCAAGGCGTGCAGGCCGAGCGCCGTGATCGCGGCCGCGTCCGGGTGGCCGAAAATGCCGAAAACGCCGCACTCTTCGCGCAGCCGATCGGCGTCAAGATCGAGGAGGGCGGGTTCCGTCATCGGCTCTCCAAGCGCGTCACCGCGCCACCTTTAAGGCCTCGACCACGCTCGGCATCCCGATTCGGTCGCCGCGATCATAGCCTGCGTCCGCCAGCTTGTCGGCGGGATTGCCGAGTTGTCCATGCTGGTCCGAAGGCGCCCCCGGCGTCTCGGTATCCCCCGGACGCCGCGGCTTCAGCTTTAAGATGATGCTTTCGAAGTTATCCGGCAATATGCCCAGGAACCAATCTCGTGTGGCTTTTAACACGATGACCGATTTAGCGTTCCTGATGCCCCCATTTTGCGCGGGTTCGGAAATGAGCCAACTGATGAATGTGTAGGCAACGGCAACAAGCAGGAAGCCTCGGACGAGCCCGAATATGAAGCCCAAGGTACGATCCAACGCGCCAATCTGACTGTCGAGAACCATGTCCGATATGCGTATTGTAATCACTGCGACGACCAGCAAAACCACGAAAAACGTGCCTACACCGGCAATTATCAGCGCCGGCGTATCACCGACATTCACCAACGACTTTACGGTCGGCGCGAGCCGACCCGCAAAATAGACGCCGGCGATCGCGGCAGTCAGCCAAGATACAATCGAGAAAAACTCTCGCATAAATCCGCGGACCATCGCGAGGAAAGCCGAGATCAACATTATGACGATGAGAAGAAGATCAAACCATGTAATAGGCATTATTGTTCCCAGCGCTGCAGCGGGCGGAACTATTACCGCAATATTTAGGCAACCGAAGCATGATACTTCCGTTCGAATCGCCGGAGCCTCCAGCGCCTAGATACGACTGCCAATAGGTCGATGAAGACGCGGGGTGTATAGCCGGGCGCGGGCACGCCGTCACCCGTCTTCTCACGGTCTTTCTCATAGTCCTTTTCGTAGGCTCGCTGGGCTCACCGGCAATGGTCATGATCGCGGCCCGGCACCGGCATTAACCACGTTATCAGCAATCGACCTCAACTTTCCTGACGGCCGACGCGGCGGAGCGCCGGCACACCGTCGCGCGCGATATCGGCGACCAGGTTGGCCAGCGTGCCGATGGTCGAGAGCGAGAAGTTTTCGGGCGCTTCGGCGCGCGCCGCCTCCGGCACGATTGCGCGCGTAAAACCGAGTTTTTGCGCCTCCTTGAGCCGCGTCGCGGTCTGCGCCACCGGACGCACCGCCCCCGACAGCGACACTTCGCCGAAATACACCGCATCGGCCGGCAACGGCGCGCGGGCCAGCGAGGACACCAGGGCTGCTGCGGCGGCGACGTCGGCCGCCGGCTCCTGGATGCGCAAGCCGCCGGCGACGTTGAGATAGACGTCATGGCCCGAGAGGCGCACGCCGCAATGGGCCTCGAGCACGGCCAGCACCATGGACAGCCGGGCCGGATCCCAGCCGACCACGGCACGGCGCGGCGTGCCGAGCGTGGTCGGCGCGACCAAAGCCTGTATCTCGACGAGCAGCGGCCGCGTACCCTCGATTCCGGCAAACACCGCGGTGCCGGGGCTGCCGAGGTCGCGCTCGGACAGGAACAGCTCGGAGGGGTTTGCGACTTCGCGCAAGCCTGCGCCGGTCATCTCGAACACGCCGATTTCGTCGGTCGGCCCGAAGCGGTTTTTCATCGCGCGCAAAATGCGGAATTGATGGGAGCCGTCGCCCTCGAACGACATCACCGCGTCGACCATATGCTCGACGACGCGGGGGCCGGCGATCTGGCCGTCCTTGGTGACGTGGCCAACCAGGATCACCGCCGCGCCAGAGCGTTTGGCGAAGCGGATCAGCTCGCTCGCCGAGCCGCGTACCTGCGTCACCGTGCCGGGCGCCGCTTCCACGCGCTGCGTCCACATGGTCTGGATCGAGTCGATGACCAAAAGCCGCGGCGTCGATCCTTGCGACATCGTCGCGATGATATCCTCGACCGCGGTTTCCGCGGCGAGTTCGACGGCGGCGTCAGAGAGGTCGAGCCGTTCGGCGCGCAGCCGCACCTGGGCCACGGCTTCCTCGCCGGAAATATAGACGGCGCGATGCCCGGCGCGGGCGAAGGCGGCCGCAACCTCCAACAGCAGCGTCGATTTACCGATGCCGGGATCGCCGCCAAGGAGCAGCACCGAGCCGCGCACCAGGCCGCCGCCGGTCACCCGGTCGAATTCGGCCATGCCCGAAGGCAGCCGCGGCGCCTCATTCGGCTCGCCTTTGAGCGGCTCGACGGCGAACAGCCGGCCTTTTCTCGGCGACCGCGCTGTTGGCGCGGCGGAGCCTTCCTCCACCAAGGTGTTCCAATCGCCGCAGGCTTCGCAGCGGCCGGACCAGCGCCCGTAAGCGGCGCCACAGTTCTGGCAGACATAGTTCTGTGTGCGTGCCGCCATTGGGTAGCACCTTAAAGATCACGGATTCGGATCAAGCCCGCGGTAGACAAGATGGCAACGCATGCCGAGTCGCGTAAGGACCTCATAGCCGATTGTTCCGGCGGCCGCGGCGAAATCGTCAATTCCAATTCCGGCGCCGATGAAGGTCGCGACGTCGCCGCGGTGAACGGCGCCGTCGGGCAGGTCGGTGACGTCGATACAGACCAGATCCATTGAGATGCGGCCGGCGACGGGGCAGGGCTTGCCGGCGATGATCGCCTTGCCGCCCGGCGCGCCGTCACTGGCGCTCGCGGCGCGCATGAGCCCGTCGGCATAGCCCACCGCAACGACGACGATGCGCGAGGCGCGTTTGGCGGTCCAGGTCGCGCCGTAGCCGACGGTTTGACCCTCCGCGACCCTGCGGATTTGCAGGATGCGGCCGGTAAGCTCCACGACACCCTGCATCGGATTGGGCCGGCCGGGCGTCGGATTGACGCCGTAGAGCGCGGCCCCGGGCCTCGCCAGATCGCACAGCGCCGAGTCGCCGAGGAAAATGCCGGAGGAATTGGCCAGCGAGGCCGGAATGCCGCGGTAAAGCGCGCGGAGATCGCGAAACAGTTTTATCTGGCTCACGGTGAGCGGATGGTCGGCGATCTCGGCGCAGGCCAGATGGCTCATCAACAGCGTAATGCCGTGATTATCGGTCTGAGTGCGCGGCGCTAGAGCGGCGGCTTCTTCCGGCGAAATGCCGAGCCGATTCATGCCGGTGTCGACTTGCAATGCGGCGCCGCCTTGCCAGTTGCGGGCGGCAACGAAGGCGTCCCACTCGGCAAGCTCGGTCATGCTGTTGATGACCGGCCGCGCATTGAGCTCGACGAAGGCCGGCGAACCTTCCGGCGTGCAGCCGTTAAGCACGTAGATGGTGGCTTCACGCGCGCGCGTCCGTACGCGCCGCGCTTCCGCAAGATCGGCGACGAAGAACGTCTTGCAACCGGCCTTGGCGAGCGTGGCCGTGACCGGCTCAAGCCCCACGCCATAGGCATTGGCCTTGACCACGGCCGCACATTCGACGGTCAGGGCCTGGTGCGCCAGCGCGCGCCAGTTCGCCGCGATGGCGGCAAGATCGATGATCAGCGTGCCGCCGGTTTCGGGCTCTGCCAGCGTGCCGGCCGGTTCAGGAAGCGGTTCCGCAAGTGCCATGGTCGGGTTTATGGCTGCCGCTGCGGCGGCGGTAAAGGAGGTACCCGGAAAATGGCCTAGTAACTCGGCTGCAGCCCCCTGCTGAGGTTGCCGAAGCGCGTTACAGCGGCCTCGAATTGCAACTCCACTGTGCCGGTCGGACCATGGCGCTGTTTGCCGATGATAAGCTCGGCTTTTCCGTGCGCCTCGGTAATTTGCTTTTCCCAGTCTGCAAATTCCGCAGTTCCTTCACGGGGCTTTTTGTTTTCGAGATAATATTCCTCGCGGAATACGAACATCACTACGTCGGCGTCCTGCTCGATCGAGCCCGACTCGCGCAGGTCGGAAAGTTGCGGCCGTTTGTCGTCGCGGTTTTCGACCTGTCGCGACAACTGGGACAAGGCCAGGATCGGGATGTTCAGTTCCTTGGCGAGCGCCTTGAGCCGGGTGGTGATCTCGGTGATTTCCTGAACGCGATTTTCGGCGGCACGGCGGCTGTTGCCCTGCAAGAGCTGAACGTAGTCGATCACCAGGAGATCGAGGCCGCGTTGGCGCTTGAGCCGCCGCGCGCGCGCCGCCAATTGGCCGATCGAGAGGCCGCCGGTCTCGTCCACGTAAAACGGCAGGTTCTGCAACTCGATCGAGACGTCTTTGATTCTCTCGAAGTCGCTCTCGTCGATGCCGCCGCGGCGGATCTTGTTCGACGGAATACCGGTCTGCTCGGAAATGATACGGGTGGCGAGCTGTTCGGCCGACATTTCCAGCGAGAAGAAGCCGACGATGCCGCCATTGACGGTGCCCATGTGGCCGTCGGCGCGCACTTCGCCGGCCCAGGCCTTGGCGACATTGTAGGCGATGTTGGTGGCAAGCGCGGTTTTGCCCATGCCGGGGCGGCCGGCCAGGATGATCAGATCGGAGTTTTGTAGACCGCCCATGCGGTTGTCGAGGTCGGTCAATCCAGTGGCGAGGCCGGATAGGCTGCCGTCGCGCTGATAGGCGCGCGCCGCCATGTCGACGGCGGTGGTGAGTGCCTGGGCGAAGCGCTGAAAGCCGGAATCGTAGCGCCCGGTTTCGGCGATTTCGTAAAGTTTGCGCTCGGCGTCCTCGATGTGGCTCGCCGGCGTGGCATCGACCGGGGCGTCGTAGGCGATGTTGACCATCTCCTCGCCGATCGCGATCAGGTCGCGGCGGATCGAGAGGTCGTAGACGGTGCGGCCGTAATCCTCGGCATTGATGATGGTCGTCGCCTCGGCGGCGAGCCGCGCCAGATATTGGTTGAGCGACAGGCCGGCGATGTCGAAGTCCGCCGGCAGGAACGTCTTCAACGTCACCGGCGTGGCGAGCTTGTTGGCGCGGACCAGGCCGGCGGCCAGTTCGTAGATGCGCCGATGGACTGGCTCGAAGAAATGCTTCGGCTCGAGGAAGTCGGAAACGCGGTAGAACGCCTCGTTATTGACCAGGATAGCGCCTAAGAGCGCCTGCTCGGCCTCGATATTATGCGGCGGCGCGCGGAACGCCGGTTCCGTGGCTTGGGGAGTTTGCTTGCGTGCGGCCGAATCGAACGGTGCCATGGTTCCAATCAAGAGATTCGCGTGTGGCCGATTTGCGGTCGGCCGCTTTGGGTTCGGTTGTTCTTCGGTCACTCAACATCGCGGATCACTCAACGACAGTGGCGCTCTTCCGCAAACGCCGCACGCAACCACGCACACCCTGTCGTTAGTCGAACGGCGCCGGCTTGGGAAACCCTGTTTGCGGCTTTCCCCGCTACTCACTGCGCCGAAGTCGACCGTTGATAGTTCGCGCGCCGCACTTGACGGCAGCCTTGCGGCGGCGGCGCTCGTCGGACTATTCGCCGGCAAGCCGCAGCGGCCCGGCGTAGCCGGGTTCGCGCGCGCGCAGTCGCGCTTCTTCGCGCGCGATATAGTCGCGCGTCGCCGGCGTGACGCCTTTGTGCTTGGCCAGCTGGATTTGAAACACGACCATGTCGCCGCCGCGGAATGCCGTCTCGGCGCAGGCGAGGTAGAACTCCCACATCCGCACGAAGCGCTTATCGTAAAGCCGCATCACCTCGTCGCGGTGGGCAAGGAAACGCTCGCGCCAGGCTTTGAGCGTCTCGGCATAGTGCAATTGCAGAATTTCGACGTCGCTGACCAGGAGGCCGGCGCGTTGGACGGCAGGCAGCACTTCGGATAGCGCCGGAATGTAGCCGCCGGGAAAGATGTATTTGGCGATCCAGGGATTGGTGATGCTGGGCGGGCCGCTGCGGCCGATGGTGTGCAGGACCGCGATGCCGTCGTCGGCGAGAAGCTCCGCGCATCTGCGAAAGAAGACGTCGTAGAAGCCTACGCCGACATGCTCGAACATGCCGACCGACACGATGCGGTCGAAGCGGCCACCGACATCGCGGTAATCCACCAGCCGGAAGGCGGTATTCCCCGTCAGGCCGCGCTCGAGCGCCCGATTCTGGGCGCGCTTGTACTGCTCTTGCGACAGCGTGATGCCGGTCACACGCGCGCCGGCAATTTCCGCAAGATAGAGCGCCAGGCCGCCCCAGCCGCAGCCGATGTCGAGCACCTTGGCGCCCGGTTTGATGCGGAGTTTCGCCGCGAGATGGCGCTTCTTGGCCAATTGCGCGTCGTCGAGCGACTGGTCGGAAGATTCGAAATAGGCGCAGCTATATTGCTCGTCGCCGTCGAGGAAGAGCCGATAAAGCCTGCCGTCGAGGTCGTAGTGATGCGCGACGTTGTGGCGGGCGCGGGATCGCAGGTTGAATTGCTGCCAGCGGCGGAACAGATAGCGCAAGAAGCGCGGCAGCAAGGCCCAGACCGGTGAAGCGCTCCGCTTCTGCCCGAACAGAATCGCCAGCACGTCGACAATCGAGCCGTGCTCGACGACAAAAGTGCCGTCCATATAGGTTTCGCCGAGCTTCAGCTCGGGATCGAGCAATACGGCCCGTTGCGCCTTCGCGGTGATAAAGCGCACGGCAACCGGCGGTCCGCGGCCGTCGCCGAAGGTGTAGGTCTTGCCCCCCGCCGTCGTGATCGTGAACGAACCACGGCGGATAAGCCGTCCCAGGAACATTGGCAGCAACCGATCCACGGCCGCCTCCACGCACGATTACGCTCGCCTCCCGCGGCATGCGACGATTGGTGCCTCAATCGGGCTTACGGCGGCTCGCCGCCGCACAATCGACAACTACGCCTGAGGCGTCCTGTTGCTGCCGTCATTAAAACAAAATCCTCCTTGACCAGCAATGCGCTAATCATGTTCTCCGTCCGGAGAGACGTCTCGCCCCCCTCCCATGCGGCCGGTTTTGGGTTAAGGATGATGGGTCAGCCGATAAAACCGAAGGAGGCCGGTGTGTTTCGGGGTGTCGCGCCTGCGATCGGTTTGTTTATCGGCCTCGTTCCAGCAATGGCGCAGGCCCAGACCAATATCGACCAAGGCAAGTCGCCGGCGGAGATCTTCGCCAACGATTGCGGGACTTGTCACAAGTCGGCGCGGGGGCTGGCCAACGGGCGGGGCAGTTCCAGCCTCGCCAGCTTCCTCGTCGAACACTATACGGCGAGCAAAGACCAGGCCGCTTCGCTCGCAGCCTACGTCATGGGGGCGGGCGGCGGTGAGGCGGCGCCGGCGACGCGTGGGCCTAAGCCGGCTTCTCCCCCTGACCGCAACAGAGCGACCGCTGAACCTGAGGCCCCGCCGACGCGGACGCCGGGAAAACCCGATCAGGCGCCGCCTGGCGCCGGGCGGCAAGGACCGCAACCGGCGACCGTTAGCCGGAACCGCCCGCAGCCGCCCATGCAACCACCTGCGGCGGTTGTCGCGGAGCCGGCCCCGTCCGGGCCGGCCGCTCAGGAAAGCCCGGCTGCAGTTCCCGGCCCGAGCGCGGCCGCGCCGGCGAACGCCGATTCCGGCGAAAACGCGCCGGTCCCGCGCGACAATATTCCCGACTGAAGAAAGGCTTGATTCTCGACTGAAGAAAGACTTGCCTGATCCGCTCAGGCTTTGTCGGCTGGAGCGGCGCCTTCGGCCGGCTCGCCGTCTTCGCTCGCGCGCGCTGCTTCCGCGGCCTCCGGCTCGAAGAACGCTTCCGCCGCGATCACGGCGGCTTCGGCCTCCGTCGGCTCTTCGCGCAACCGGGTGATGTCCTCGCCGCGTGCGATGCGCGCCGCCTCGTCGTTATTGCGCGCCACGATCACGGTGATCATGGTTTCGATCTCGGGATGCAGCGAAATCGGCACATTGTGCTGGCCGATGGTCTTGATCGGCGTATTCAACGCAATCTGATTGCGGTTGACGGCGAAGCCTGAGCTGTTGATGAGGCCAATGAGATCGCGCGGCGACACCGAGCCGAACAGTTGGCCGGTTTCCGAGGCTTGGCGCAAAACCGTGAAGCTCTTGCCGTTGAGCTTATCGGCGATGCCTGACGCTTCGGTCTTTAGCGTTTGCGAGCGGGCCACGAGATCGGTTTTCATGCCCTCGAAGCGACCACGATTTTCCTCTGTGGCGCGCAGCGCCTTGCCGCGCGGCAACAGGAAATTACGCGCGAAGCCGTCTTTGACGCGCACCACGTCGCCCATCTGGCCGAGCTTGCCGACGCGTTCGAGTAAAATCACTTCCATCTCGACTTCTCCTTTGCGGCCGCCTCCGTTGCATCGGGGCAAGGACCGCCGCGTTGGATGGTCATCACCGAATTACGTAAGGCAAAAGCCCAAGGAAGCGCGCACGCTTGATCGCTTGGGCGAGCTCACGCTGCTTCTTCGCGGAAACCGCGGTGATGCGGCTCGGCACGATCTTGCCGCGCTCCGACACGAAGCGCTGCAACAGCTTGACGTCCTTGTAATCGATCTTCGGCGCGTTGGCGCCGGAGAACGGGCAGCTCTTGCGGCGGCGAAAGAACGGCCGGCGGCCGCCTCCACCTCCACCTTGCGGTGACATTGCCATGGTTATTCCTCCGTCGCCGTCGGCGTTTCAGCTTCGTCGGAGCCTTCGCGCGGACGCCGGTCGCGGTCGCGTGGACGGTCACCGCGGTCACCGCGGTCTCCGAAGCGGTCACCCCGGTCGCGGTCTCCGAAGCGATCGCCCCGGTCGCCCCTGCGGTCGTCGCGGTCGCGATCACGCTCCGCCCGGCGCATCATGGCGGATGGGCCCTCTTCGTGCTCCTCGACCCTGATGGTGAGATAGCGCAGCACGTCTTCATTGAGACGCTCCAGCCGCTCGATCTCGTTGATCGCGGCCGGCGGCGCATTGACGTTCATGAGCGTGAAGTGCGCCTTGCGGTTCTTGCGCAAGCGGTAGGACAGGGATTTTACGCCCCAATATTCGTTTTTCGCGATCGAGCCGCCGAGACCTTCGATGACGCCCTTCAACTGTGCGGTCAATTCCTCGACCTGCTGCGTGCTGGCGTCCTGGCGCGCAAGATAGACGTGTTCATAGAGCGGCATGAATGCCCTTTCCTTTTGCCCTCGCTCACCTCGGCGCCAAGCCCCTCGAGCCCTTCGGGAAAGGCTCGAATGCTCTGAAGGCGGGGACACCGGACGCCGGACCCGAGGGTCCTACCGTGTCTGGCGCTTTAACGCCGGCAGGCGCTTTAAGCGAGACTTGCGTCTTAAACCAGACTTGGCCGTCCGTTCAGCCCCCGGCCGGGGTAGAGCGGAATGGGGCCTTATACGCGCGGCCGGCGAGGAAAGGCAAGGCTATAGAGGCTAAAGGCTTTCAGGGGCCGCGGGAGGGTTTGGCGGGGCCCTGGATCAGCTCGGCGAGCCGCACCGCCAGTTCGACGCCTTCGCGGATCTGCTTGTCGCCGGGTCCGGTGGCAGCGGGGGCTTTACGCGCCTTCTTTATGCCGGCGAGAAGGGCCTCCATGTTCTGGCTCAGAAGCTTCTGCCGGAATGCCGGGTCGGTTCGCGCGCGGGCGAGCTCGTCTTCGGTGACCGGCGCATAAGTGACCATGGAAGGCGGCTCGTGAACAATGCGCCGTGGCGCTGCGTCATTTGGCGAGCCAGATTATCAAAATGCGGTTGTCGCTTTGTTACCTTGGCGGCCTTTGGCCCGCCGCCGGCCAGGCTCCCTTGACATGGCCCGGATCGGAGTATCTTTCGCCCCTTCACCGGGGCAGGGCCTATGGCGGTTGCGTTCGTTTTTCCGGGGCAGGGCAGCCAGACCGTCGGCATGGGCAAGGGGCTGGCCGAGGCCTTTGCGCCGGCGCGTCAGGTGTTCGAGGAAGTCGACGCGGCGCTCGGCGAACGGCTCAGCGAGATCATTTGGAACGGCCCGGCGGAGATGCTCACGCTCACGCAAAACGCGCAGCCGGCGTTGATGGCGGTTTCCCTCGCCGCCATGCGGGTCCTTGAAGCGGAGGCCGGCGTGAATTTGGCGCGCGACGCCGCCTTCGTCGCCGGCCACTCGCTCGGTGAATATTCCGCGCTCGCCGCCGCGCAATCGTTCTCGATCGCAGACGCGGCGCGGCTTTTGCGGGTGCGCGGCCGTGCCATGCAGAAGGCGGTGCCGGTCGGCGCCGGCGCCATGGCTGCGCTGATCGGACTTGACTATAGCGATGCCAAAGTGATCGCCGCCGAAGCGGCCGGTGTGGACGTATGTACAGCAGCCAACGACAATGGCGGTGAGCAGGTCGTCCTGTCGGGCGACAAGGCGGCCGTCGAGCGCGCCGTGGAGATCGCCAAGACGCGCGGTGCCAAGCGGGCCATGCTGCTGCCGGTCTCCGCACCCTTCCATTGCGCCTTGATGCAGCCGGCCGCCGACGCGATGGCCGAGGCGCTGGCGAATGTCGCGGTGAAACCGCCGTCCGTGCCGCTGGTCGCAAACGTTCTGGCGCTGCCGATCAATAATCCAGCCGACATCGTGCGAAGCCTGGTCGCGCAAGTGACCGGCACGGTGCGCTGGCGCGAGTCGGTTCTTTTCATGGCGCAAGCCGGCGTGACGACGTTCTATGAGGTCGGCGCCGGCAAGGTGCTCACCGGCCTGATCAAGCGCATCGCGCCGGGCGCCAATGCATCCGCGATCGGCACGCCGGACGACGTCACCAAGTTCACGGCCATCTTGAGCGTTTGAAGAGGACGCGATGTTCGATCTCACCGGAAAAACCGCCTTGGTCACGGGAGCGACCGGCACCATCGGCGGCAGCATCGCGCGCGCTCTTCATGCGCAGGGGGCGACGGTTGCGATCTCCGGCACGCGCGTCGACGCGCTTAATCAGCTCGCCGGCGAGCTCGGCGGCCGCGTCCATGTTCTGCCGTGCAATCTCGCCGATGCCGCCGCCGTCGATGCCCTGGTCACGAGCGCCGAGGAGGCGATGGGACAGCTCGACGTGCTGGTCGCCAATGCCGGCGTGACGCGCGATAATTTATTGGTGCAACTGCGCGACGAGGACTGGGAGCAGGTGATCGCCATCAACCTCACCGCCACCTTCCGCCTGACGCGGGCCGCCGTGCGCGGCATGATGCGGCGGCGCTTCGGCCGCGTCATCGCGATCACCTCGGTGGTGGGGACCACCGGCAATCCGGGCCAGGCGAATTATGTCGCCGCCAAAGCCGGCATTGCCGGCATGATCAAGGCCACCGCCCAGGAATATGCCAAGCGCAATGTCACCGCCAACTGCGTCGCGCCCGGTTTCATCGTCACGCCGATGACCGACAAGCTCAACGACAAGCAACGCGACGTCATCCTGGCAAAGGTTCCGGCCAACCGGGCCGGCACGCCCGAGGAAGTCGCCGCGGCGGTCGTCTTTCTCGCCTCGAACGAGGCCGCTTATGTCACCGGACAGACGTTGCATGTGAACGGCGGAATGGTGATGATTTGAAGGGGATAGGTCTATTCCCGGTCTCGATCCTCAACGCTGGTCAACTGAAATGAAGTGTGGTAACCGAACCCCAACGGGGGCTGGGGAACCGGAACGCCGGAGAGCGGGGCACAATCCGCCTCTGAATCGCAACGACCCACGGCCGTTGCCCACGACAGGACCAAGACAGCATTGATTGGTTCGCGTTGAACGAAGAGGTTGGAGCAATGAGTGATATTGGCGAGCGGGTAAAGAAGATCGTCGTGGAGCATTTGGGCGTCGAGCCCGACAAGGTCGCGGATAACGCCAGCTTCATCGATGATCTCGGCGCCGATAGCCTCGACACGGTCGAACTCGTCATGGCCTTCGAAGAGGAATTCGGTTGCGAGATTCCCGATGACGCGGCCGAAACCATTTTGACCGTCGGCGACGCCGTCAAGTTCCTCGAAAAGAACGCCAAAAGCTGACCGCCGGCGGGCGTTGACCGTCATCGCATGACATGCACGCAAGCCGGTGAAAGCCGCACCATATTAGGCGCGGGAGGACGGTGTGCGAGTAGCGCCGTGGCGGTGAGCCCAGCGCGCGCCGGTTCCCGGGAGTGTCGATGATGAGACGTGTCGTCGTCACCGGTCTTGGCATGGTTACACCGCTTGCCAGCGGCATCGAGCCGACATGGCAGCGGATTCTTGCCGGGAAGAGCGGCATCAGGCGCATCGAAAAATTCGAAGTTTCCGACATCTCCTGCAAGATCGCCGGCCAAGTCCCGCGCGGCGACGGTTCCGACGGCACCTTTGATGCCGATCATTGGATGGAACCGAAGGAACAGCGCAAGGTCGATGACTTCATCATCTTCGCCATGGGCGCGGCAACGCAGGCGCTCGACGACGCCAATTGGCACCCGAGCCGATACGAAGATCAAATCGTCAGCGGTGTGATGATCGGCTCCGGCATCGGCGGGGTCGAAGGCATCGCCGAAACCTCGTTGATATTGCGCGACCGCGGCCCGCGCCGGGTGTCGCCGTTCTTCATTCCCGGGCGGCTGATCAATCTCGCCTCGGGCTACGTGTCGATCACCCATGGTTTGAAAGGTCCGAACCACGCCGTGGTCACCGCCTGCTCGACCGGCGCGCACGCCATCGGCGATGCCGGCCGGCTGATTGCGTTCGGCGACGCCGACGTGATGGTGGCCGGCGGCACGGAATCGCCGGTCAACCGCATCTCGCTCGCAGGCTTTGCCGCTTGCCGGGCGCTCTCGACCGGATTCAACGATACGCCCGAACGCGCGTCGCGGCCCTATGACCGCGACCGCGACGGCTTCGTGATGGGCGAGGGCGCCGGCGCCGTGGTGCTGGAAGAATACGATCACGCCAAGCGGCGCGGCGCCCGCATCTATGCCGAGTTGATCGGCTATGGCCTGTCCGGCGACGCCTACCACATCACGGCGCCGGCCGAAGACGGCGACGGCGCGTTCCGCTGCATGACGGCGGCGCTGCGCCGCGCCGGAGTCGCGCCGGGCGATCTCGACTACATCAACGCCCATGGCACCTCGACACCGCTCGGCGACGAGATCGAGCTGAAGGCCGTCGAGCGCCTGGTCGGCAATGCGGCGGGCCGCATTTCGATGTCATCGACAAAATCGTCGATCGGTCATCTGCTCGGCGCGGCCGGCGCGGTTGAATCGATCTTCTGCCTCTTGGCGATGCGCGATAACATCGTACCTCCGACGATCAATCTGGATAATCCCTCGGTCGCCACGGCCATCGATCTGGTGCCGCACAAGCCCCGCGAAAAGCCGATCAACATCGCGCTGTCGAATTCATTCGGCTTCGGCGGCACCAATGCCAGCCTGGTCTTCCGCCGGCTGGCTGAATAGTGCGCAAGTTCGCCATATTTGCTCCGCACTCGCCTGCGATCCACTGCCGCGCATTTGACCATGGGCACACATTGGAGAATCTGCGAGCATCCGTTGCGGGCGAACGGGCTTCGTCGCTAATCATGCACTGCATCAGAGCGGATAATCGGCGGTGACGACGTCCAACCCACCGCCCAAGGGTGGCGAGCGAGGCACAGCGCCTTTGCGCGCCGAACCTGCGCGCGCCGCGCCGGCTGCCTCCCAACCGCTTAAAGCCCCACCGGTTGCGACGGTGAAGCCCTCGCCAATACCCGCGCCCATGTCATACTCCCGCCCTTCCGACAGAGCCGGCGCGGGCGAGCCACTTTCGCAGCGGCAGGCGCAGGCGAATGGAACGGGCGCGGCGTCCATGGATGCGAAGACCAACGACTTAAAACGCATCACGCCGCGCAGCCCGCGCTCGGCGCTTGAGCCCGAAATGGTCGACGCGCCGGCGCGCCGCTCACGCAGCGCCCGCCACCCGCTCGTCGTCATCGGTAACGCCATCTTCAGCCTCTTCGTGTTGCTCGCGGTTGTCGGTATCGCCGCGCTCTTTCTCGGCAAACAGCGGTTCGAGATGCCGGGCCCGCTACCGCAGGATAAGATCGTCAATATTCCGCATGGCTCCGGCATCCGCGACATTGCCGATGTTTTGCAACGCGAAGGCGTCATCGACCAGCCCTGGGTGTTCGTCGGCGGCGTGCTGGCGTTGAAGGCGCGCGAGGACCTCAAAGCCGGCGAATATCAGTTCGCTACCCATGCCAGCTTACGCGACGTGGTCGCGACCATCGTCGACGGCAAAGTCGTCCCGCATCAGATCAGCCTTCCCGAAGGTCTGACCTCCGAACAGATCGTCGCGCGCTTGTTGGCGGACGACATCCTCACCGGCAACATCAAGGAAATCCCCCGCGAGGGCAGCCTGTTGCCCGACACCTATAATTTCACCCGCGGCATCAGCCGCGAGCAGATCATTCAGCGCATGCAGGCGGCGCAGCAGCGTCTGCTCAAGGAAGTCTGGGACCGGCACTCGCCCGATCTTCCGCTCAAGACACCGGAGCAGCTCGTCGTCCTGGCATCTTTGATCGAGAAAGAGACCGCCAAGCCCGAAGAGCGCGGCCGCGTTGCCGCCGTCTTCATCAACCGGCTGAAACAGCGGATGCGGCTGCAGTCCGACCCGACGATCATTTACGGGCTGGTCGGCGGCAGGGGGACGCTCGGGCGGGCGATCATGAAAAGCGAGATCGATCAGCCGACGCCGTACAATACCTATCAGATCGACGGCTTGCCGCCGGGACCGATCTGCAATCCCGGCCGCGCTTCGCTCGAAGCGGCCGCCAATCCGGCGCGCACGCGCGAGCTCTATTTCGTCGCCGACGGCGCCGGCGGTCACGTTTTTGCGGAAAACTACGACCAGCATCAGAAAAACGTGGCGCGGCTGCGCTCGTTCGAAACCGATCAGAGAGATCGCGCCCCCGCCGACGCCGGGGCGCCCGCGCCGCAGGCCGCTCCGGCCGCGCCCGCTGCCGCTTCTTCCGCTGCCACTGCGCCGGCGCCGGCTCCCCACCGCACAACACCCACCCACCGCAACCAGACCACGCAGACCGTTCCGCCAACGCAGCCTACGCACTGAATGGCGGTCGTGCCGGCACGAAGAGCGATCTTGTTCGCGAGTGACGCCCTTGTGAGCGTAACGGGCCGCCGCTAAGTTCGGCGCGATTTTTTCACGCGTATCTGCTGGAGATCGCATTCCATGGCACTGTCGAGCATGACCGGATTCGCTCGCAGCCATGGCGTCTGCGGCTCCTATGCGTGGGCCTGGGAAATCAAATCGGTCAACGGCAAAGGCCTCGATCTGCGGCTGCGCCTGCCGTCCGGCTGGGACGCGATCGAGGTGGGCGCGCGCTCCCGCGCCGCCGAGTCTCTTGCCCGCGGCTCCATTCAAGCCGGCCTGACCATCGAGCGCACCGGCGCGGCGCCGGTGGTTCGCGTCAACGCCGCCGTGCTCGAAGCGGTGCTGGCGACCGCACGACAGCTCGCACGCCAAATCGAATCGTCGCCACCGACGATCGACGGCCTGTTGGCGCTCAAGGGCGTGATGGAGGTCAGCGACACCGAGGAGAACGAGGAGGAACGGCGTAGCGCCGAGGCTGCCGTGACCAAAGGTTTTGCCGAAGCGATCGGCGCACTCGCCGAAATGCGCCGGCACGAGGGCTCGGCGCTCGGCCAGGTATTGATGACCCGGCTCAGCGAGATTGGCGTTCTCGCCGCGCGCGCCGATCAGTCGCCGGGACGCCAGCCCGAGGCGATCCGCGCGCGGCTCGCCGAGCAGATCGCGACATTGCTGGCGCAATCGGAGCGCTTCGATCCGGACCGGCTGCACCAGGAAGCGATCCTGATCGCGACCAAAGCCGACGTGCGCGAGGAGCTTGATCGCCTGGCGGCGCATGTCGCGCAGGCGAGGAGCCTCATCGAGCAGGGCGGCGCGATCGGCCGGCGGCTGGACTTCCTCGCCCAAGAGCTCAACCGCGAAGCCAACACGCTGTGCTCGAAGGCGAACGATCTCGAGCTCACCAATATCGGTCTCGAGCTCAAGGCGACGGTCGAGCAATTCCGCGAGCAGGTGCAGAACGTGGAATAGGCCATGGTGCGCAAGGCTCGAAAGCAAAAAGCAGTCGCCCGCCGCGGCTTGATGCTCGTGCTGTCGTCGCCGTCGGGCGCCGGCAAGACGACCTTGTCGCGGATGCTGCTCAAGGCCGATCCCAATATCGAGCTCTCGGTTTCGGTAACGACGCGTCCGAAACGGCGTGGCGAAAAAAATGGCCGGGATTATCACTTCATCGACCGCGCCCGCTTCGATGCCATGGTGAAGAATGGGGAGCTCATGGAGTGGGCCGAAGTGTTCGGCCACCATTATGGTACGCCGCGCCGGCCCGTCGAACGGGCGTTACGGGCCGGACGCGATGTTTTGTTCGATATCGATTGGCAGGGCACTCAACAATTGAGCGAAAAAGCCCGCGGCGACATTGCCAGTATCTTCGTGCTGCCGCCGTCCATTCCCGAGCTTGAACGTCGTCTGCACACCCGCGCGCTCGACGACAAGGACGTGATCCGGCGCCGGATGGCCAAGGCGTCCGGCGAGCTCAGTCACTGGGCCGAATACGACTACGTGATCATCAATGACGCGCTCGATCACGCTTTCGCCGAAGTGAAAATGATTTTGGCGGCCGAGCGCATGAAGCGCACGCGGCAGCCATGGATATCGGCTTACGTGCGGCGGCTGCAGGCGAAGCTTTAAGCTGACAGCACCGTGCGGCCGACGACCTTGCCGGCGCGCAGATCGTCGAGCGCGGCTTGCGCCTCGTTGAACGGCCGTTCGTGGGTCGGGATCGGCGCGATCTTGCCGACGCGCGCCAGTTCGATCAGTTCACGAGCCTGCGCCAGCGTGCCGGTCAGCGTGCCTTCGATGGTCATGGCTTTGATCGCGAACATGGCGGCGGCCATTGAAAACGTACCGCCGAGCAGTCCCGTCACCACGATCTTGCCGCCGCGGGCGAGCACGCCGGTGCAGAATTGCAGCGAGCGGTCGGAGCCGACGAAGTCGCAAGCCGCCAGCACGCCGCCGGTCGCGGCCATGATCGCCCGCCGTGCTTGCGGGTCGGATGGATCGTAGGCGGCGGTCGCGCCGGCCGCGAGTGCGGCATCGCGTTTCTGCGCGTCGATGTCGGCGACGATCGGCGGCTGGCGAAACAAGGCACGCGCGATGGCGAGGCCCATCATGCCGACCCCGCCGAGGCCGACGAGCAGCACCGGGCCGCGGTCGGCCCGCGCGCCGAGATGCTTCAGGGCGCCGTAAGCGGTCAAGCCGGAGCACATCAGCGGGCCCGCGATCGCCGCAGAAAGCGGTTCATAATCAATAAGGTAGCGCGGGTGCGGGACGAGCACATGGCTGGCAAAGCCGCCGTTTGCGGTGATGCCGAGATGATGATGGGCGGAACACATGTTCTCTTCGCCGGCACGGCAAGCCGCGCAGGTGCCGCAGCCGATCCAGGGATAGACCGCGACGCGGTCGCCGATCACCGCGCCCTCGGCATCCGGTCCTAAGCTTTCGATCACGCCAGCAATCTCGTGTCCCAGCGTGAAGGGGAGCGGGCGATCCTTGGTGATGTCGAGCCGCTTGTCGTTGCCGAGCGCGAAATAGCCGTCCTGCAAATGCAGATCCGAATGGCACACGCCGCAGCGCTCGACACGCACCAGCACTTCGCTGCCGCGCGGCGTCGGACAATCCACGATGGTCTCGCAAAGCGGCTCGCCATAAGCGACCAGCGACTGGCGATGCATTTTTGTCATCGACGTTTTCGTCTCCTCGCCGGCGCCATCATGCCTCATGAGCGCGGTGGACGGCCAGCGCCCGCGCCAGCGCGACAAATCCCGCAACCGAAATGTCTTCGGCGCGCGCGGTTGGGTCAAGGCCGGCCGCCGCGACCAGCGCCGGCACATCGGCGCCGAGCGAGCGCAGGCTTTGGCGGAGCATTTTGCGTCTCTGGCCGAACGCGGCCTGGGTTACGCTCTCGAGCAGCTTGCGGTCGCAAGGCTCCGGCGCCGGCCGCGGCACCAGACGCAGCACCGAAGAGGTGACTTTCGGCGGCGGCACGAAAGCCGACGGGTTGACGTCGAAGAGAATGTGCGCCTCGCAGCGCCATTGCGTGAGCACCGACAGTCGGCCGTAGGTTTTTGAGCCCGGCGGGGCGACGATGCGCTGGGCCACCTCGCGTTGAAACATCAGTACGGCGGCATCGTACCACGGCGGCCACGGCTCGACGGTGAGCCACGAGACCAGAAGCGCTGTGGCGATATTGTACGGCAGATTGGCGACGATGCGCACCCGCGCGCGATCGAAGTGCGGCCGCGGATCGAAGGCGAGCGCGTCCGCTGCCACGATGTCGAGGCGGTCGGGATAATGTGCGGCGATCTCGTGCAGGGCGGCGATCGCGCGATCGTCGCGCTCGACCGCAACGACGCGGGCGGCGCCGAGCGCCAATAGCGCGCGGGTGAGGCCGCCGGGCCCGGGCCCGACCTCGTACACCGTGGCATCGGCGAGGGGAGCAGCGGCGCGTGCAATGCGCTCGGTGAGATTGAGGTCGAACAGAAAGTTCTGCCCGAGCGATTTTTTGGCGGCGAGACCGTGGCGGCGAATGACATCGCGCAGCGGCGGCAGGCCGTCCTTGGCGCCGGTCACGACGCGGCGAGCGAAGCGGGGCTTTCGACCATGGCCAGCCGCGCCGCCAGCCGCAGTGCGGCGACGAGGCTCGTCGGATCGGCGCGGCCGGTTCCGGCAATGTCGAAGGCGGTGCCGTGGTCGGGCGAGGTGCGCACGAAGGGCAGGCCGAGCGTGACATTGACGGCGTGGTCGAAGGCGAGCGTCTTGATCGGGATCAGCGCCTGGTCGTGATACATGCACAAGGCGACGTCGTAGGTGGCGCGGGCCTGGGCGTGGAACAGCGAATCCGCGGGCAGCGGACCGCGGGCATCGATGCCATCGGCGACGAGGCGAGCGACCGCCGGCGCAACGATGGCGCCGTCCTCCTCGCCCAGCGTGCCGGCCTCGCCGGCATGCGGGTTGAGCCCGGCGATGGCCAGGCGCGGGTGGGGCAGGCCGAACCGCCTGGCCATGTCGCGCGCGACGATGCGTCCGGTATCGACCACGAGCTCGACGGAGAGCTGCTTGAAGATCTCCCGGAGCGGCAGATGGATCGTCACCGGCACGACGGCGAGCTCCGGCGACCACAGCATCATCACCGGGCGGAGCGACTTGCCGGTCGCTTCGTGAACCAATGTGGCCAGGAACTCGGTATGACCGGGCTCGGCGAAACCCCAATTGTAGAGCACGTTCTTGGCCACCGGATTGGTGACGATGGCGGCAGCGGAACCGGCCATGACGTCGGCTGTGGCGCGGCGGATCGAGGCTACGGCCGCCGGCGCGCTGGATCGATCCGGCCGGCCGGGCGCGGCAGTGACCGGAACATCGATGGCGACAACCGGAAGCGCTGAGCCAAACGTTGCCGCCGCGGTCCGTGGCGTCACGGTGGCGATCGGCACATCTAACCTGAGGTGGTCGGCCCGGAGTTTTAGAAAATCCGGATCGGCGACCAGATAGAACGGCGGAACGTCAAGCTCGGAACGCCGACGCCAGACCGCGAGCGCAAGGTCGGGGCCGATGCCGGCCGGCTCGCCGAGCGTCAGTGCCAAAGGTTGCACGGTGTTACTTCTGTTCGCCCTTGTATTCGATCATCGCTTCGCGCCGAATTTGCGCAAGATAACGCTTGGCCTGCGTGCTGAACTTTTGCATGAATATTTCGTCGCGCACTTCTTTGCGCCCCGGCGTGTCCGTCTTGTTTTCCTTTTTGGCGCATAGCGCAAACACCTGCACGCCTTCGGCGGTCTGCTCCGGCGGCGTCAAATGACCGACTTCGGTCTTGTCGAGGATGTCGCGTAGGGCTTGCGGCAGTTCGGCGGAGAACTTGGTGACCTGATCGCGCACGGCGACCTCGCCCAACGCGCGCGCGAACGGAATCCCCTCGGCACAGGTGAGAAACCGCACGCGCAGCGCGTCGGCATCCTTCTTGCGCGCCTCGAAAGCGGCGTCGGGCGAACCGCGCGGCACGAGAAAGAGCACCGGACGCAGCACGTATTCGTAGCCGACCTCGTTCTTGGTTTCCGGCTTATGCAGATCGAGCTGGGCTTCGACGTCGCTGTCGGCGATTTCCAGGCTCGATTTGAAACGGCCCTTGACCAGCGCGTTCCAGGCCAGCTCGGCCTTCAGCCGGTGCTTGAGCGTGCCGGCGCTGGCGCCACCCTTGGCCAGCATCGCCGTCAGCTTCGCCGGGTCGGCACCCATCCGGGTGCCGACATTGGCGAAGGCATTGTCGACTTCGGAGTCGGGCACGTTGATGCCGAATTTCTTGGCCTCGCGGACCTCCAGGATCTCGTCGATGAGGCCGTCCAGCACCTCCTTGCGGGGCGGTGTCTTCTGGGTGCTCATCTGGATGAACTTGGCGCGCTGTTCGATATCGAGCGCCGTGATCGGCTCGCCGTCGACCAGCACCACGACCTCTTGGGCACGACTCACCGCGGGAACGGCCAGCAAGCTTGCCGCGGCCAATACGGCGGCGGCGAAGGCCCGGCACAGCGCGCGGATCGTAGTCTGCGACATCACCTTTTGCTCTCCTTCAACGGCCGGCCTCGTGCCGGCTCGCAGCTTCCGCCTTTCCCAGACCCGACAACAATAAAGACTTGGCAACATAAAGACTTGGCAACAATAAATCCTACCAACTCGCGGCGAAATTTAGAATGCAGCCCCCACCGGACTCAAGGCATCGGGGCCGAGCGTGCGCAAGCTCATTTGCAGCATGAATGTGTTGTTCTTCACCGGGGCCGATATCGCAGTATAGGTGTAGCCAGTGAGCCAGTTCACCGAGAAAAGGAAGCAATCGTCGGTATAGCCGATACCGAGCCGCGATTGATCGATTTCTTTGGCGTAAAGATCGTAGCGCGCCGAGCCGAGCAGGATCCAGTTCTCCGTGAGCTTGAATGAAGCACCGCCGAGGACACCCTGACGCCGGAACAGGAAGCCGAGCTCCGGTTGCGGCGCGTAATTGCCGTACAGCACCTGCAGCGTCCAGCGGTCGAAATTGGCGCGGCTTTCCGCCTCGAAACGTTCGACCGCGAAGGTTTGCTCGTCGAAGCGCCCGCGCGCGGTAAACGAGTAGACCGAGTTCGGCTGATAGGTGACGCGTGCGACATAGTCCGACGCGGTCTTGTCCAGACCGCTGTTCAGTCCGGTATTGGTGATATCGTTGACGCCGGCCGAGAACGAATTCGTGCCGAACAGTTGATACGACTCGCCGAACATGACGTTGACGGAGCCGGCCCGGTTGATCTGGGCCGTGTACTGGAAGCCCACATTGGCGCGGCCGCCGCCCTCGACGCGGTCCCAGCCGGAGAACTTGTCGACCTTGAACAGATTGCTGTCGTCGAACACCAGGCTCTGGGCATCTTCGTTGGGAAATTTGCCGATCTGTGTCTCGTTTGGCCGCACGATCAGCTGTGCGATCGGCTCGATCGTCTGCGTGCCCCATGGCTCGACGTCGATCAGCGGATAACGATACTCGACGCCGGCGGTCGGCATGACGCGGGCGAGGTCGCTTTGGCCGGTGGCGATGTAGTTGGCGACGCCGGGCTGATTGTCGATATTGAGCGCGGCGAAATCGCCGCGCAAGCGGAAGAACGGGGTGATCTCCTGGCCGTTATAGGTGACCAGGGTGCGGCGCCAGTCGGCCTCGGCGGAGAAGCGGCTGTAATCGCCCGGTATGCCGCGCAACAGGCAGTTGGAGCGGATGAGGACCGCGGTATCGGCGGTGTTGCTCACGCAGGAGCCGGTGTTGACGGCGGTTTGGCTGATTGCGTCGAAGCTTGCTTCCTGCCTGTTGAGGCTCGTGAGATTGATCTTGTAGCTGAACTCGCCGCCTGCCACTTGCTGCGCCAGCACGTTGGAATAATCGAGCACCGGATGGATGACCGGAAGCTGGCTTTGCACGTCCAGTTCCGAAAAGCCGTAGTAGTAGATCGAACGTATATCGAAATAGCTGCGGTCGCCGGTGCCGGTCAGGTAGAGCTGGGAAACGCCTTCGGCGGCGACGCCGGTGAGGAACGGATCGAAGGACTGGGTGAATTGGCTGCGCCGGTAGTCGTTCAAGAACTGGGAATCGGTGACCAGGATGCCGGTCCAGCCCCAGACCCAGTGGTTGCCGAGCGCGAACTGACCGGCGGTCTGAACGGCGCCGCGGAATGAATCGGCGGTCGGGCTGTTCACGCCGTCGCGGGAAGCGAAATAGCCGGGGTCCTGCTGAAAGATGCCGGCGGCTTTGATCGAGTAGGCGCCGTCCATCAGGCGATGGCGCCATTCGCCCTGGAACAATTCGCCCTGCCGCGTCGTCGCCAGGGTGCTGACGGTCACGTCGTAGTTCGGCGCCAGCGCCCAGTAATAGGGAATCTCGACGCCGAAGCCGTATTGCGTCGTATCCGATACCGTCGGAAACAAAAATCCGCTCTTGCGCTTGACGGTCGGATCGGGCGCCGACATGAACGGCACCCAAGCCAGCGGCACGCCGAAGAACTCGACGCGAGCGTCTTCGAAGTAGAGCATCTTCTCGGTTTGATCGTGAATGATCCGCGCCGCCTGAACCTGCCACAGCGGCGGCTTCTTCGGATCGTTCTTGCAGGGCTCGCAGGCGGTATAGACGCCGTTTTGCAGCACCGTGTAATTGCCCGACGTGCGATCGGCGCGCTGCGCGGCAAACCGCGTGTCGTCGGTGGTCTCGAGCCGCAACGAGTCGACGAAGCCGTCACGGTAGTCATCGGTGAGATCGATGACCTGGCCGTAGGTGATTTTGCCGTCGGCCTCGGTCAGCCGGACATTGCCCTGCGCGCGCAGCCGCTTGTTCTTCTGGTCGTAGGTGACCTCGTCGGCTTCGATGGTCGCGCCGTTGTAATAGATTTGCACGCTGCCGACCGCCGACACCGTGTTGTTGGTGTAGTCGTATTTGATCTCGGTGGCCTGAACCAGCATCGGCCCGTTGGCGGGGACCGGCGGCGGTTTCGGCTGGGGCGGCCTCAGCTGGAAGCGAAGCGGATTGCTCACGCCTTGCGCCGCCGCGCGCTCGGGCGCAAGCGAGCCTGCGGCGAACGCGAGCAACGCAGCAACGAGCGTCGCGCCCAGTCGGGCGCCTACGCGAATGCCAGGACAAACAGGGCGGATCGAACGCGCCACTATCCGTCCTCCTGGAACAACAACACGACGAATCCGGTCAGGCCGCCGACCAGCACCGGTGTCCACGCCGCCACGAGCGGCGATATCAGCTCCGATTTGCTCATGTCGTCGGTGATCTTCGACAGCACGAACAGGAGAAATCCGGCGGAGACGCCGCTTAGCACCATCTTCTGCACGCCGCCGAAACGGAAGAAGCGCAAGCTGACGGAAGCCGCGAGCAACACCATGGCGGCGAGCAGGAACGGACGCGCGAGCAACTGGTAAAATTGCAGCCGGTAACCCGCCGCGCCGAGGCCGGCGCGTTCCGCCATCTTGATGTAAGTCGGCAATTGCCAGAACGGCACCGTTTCGGGCGTCGCGAAGCTTTCGCGCACTTGCTCGATCGTCAGGTTGGTGTTGAGCCGGTAGGCATCCTGGATCACGAGCGGCTTGCCGGCTTCGTAGACGCGCGCGTCTTCAAGGCGCCAAAAGCCGTCTTCCAGCGTCGCGCTCCTGGCCTCGATGCGCTGGTGGAAATGGCCGTCGGCGTCGAAGGTGTAGACGCTGACGTTGCCGAGGGTCGCGCCCTGCTCGCGGCTGGTTTTGGCGTTGATGATGGCGGCGCCGTCGGCGCTCTTCTGGCGCACCCAGAAGCCGCTGCTGCGCTCCTGCAAGGCCGATGGCGCTTCGCCCACCACCTCGGCTTCGAGGCGCTTGGAACGCTCCTGCAGGGTGGCCGAGATCGGGTTGTAGACGGTGGTGGCGACGGCACCGAACAGCAAGGCGCCGAAGATCGCCGGTGCCACGAATTGCCAGGCCGATACGCCGGCGGCGCGCGCGATCACCAGTTCGAGGCGGCGCGACAGGTTCAGGTAACACGACATCGCGCCGACCAGCACCGAGAACGGCATGATGCGTTCGGTGAGTTGCGGCACGCGGTACATGGAAATCTTGGCAAGCAGCCACGGCGTGGCGTTGGGCCAATCGGCGCCGCGGCGCATCAGCTCGACATAGTCGATCATCGCCGCGAGCACGACGACGCCGATGAACGAGCCGACCACGGACGTGAGGAACCGCATTCCGAAGTAGCGCGAGAGGGTGCCGGCGACGACCATCGACCGCTCCTCAACCCGTCGCCCGGGCGATGCGATCGCCGATGGCGGTGGCGATTCTTGACACCACGACGGCGGGTTCGATCGCCTGGCCACGCGAGATTTGCCAGATGCCCGCGACGATCGCGCCGGTCAGCGCGATGAATTGAATGGACAAAACGCCCGGCACGCGCACGCCGACGATGACGCTGACGAAGCCAACGAGCCGCAACAGCGACACCACGCCGATCATGGCCAAGAGCGCCAGCGTGCGGCTTTGCCGCGTGGTCTGCGGGGGCCCGAGAAAGGTGAAGGCCACGATGATGAAGGCCAACGGATAGAGCGGCGTCGCCAGGCGATCGGACAGTTCCGAGCGATACTGGTCGGGCTGCGACAGGTAGAGCACGTCGTCGGGCCGCGGCCACAACAGCTCCCAGAGGTATTTCTCGCGCACCGTGTAGTTGGTGTTTTGCGGGCCGGTGGTGAATTTCGACAGGTCGAAAGCGTAGCGGTCAAACACGATGATGCGCGGATCGCGTTCGCCGGCGGTGACCCGCTGGATGCTGCCGCCTTCCATGCCGAGGAACGAACCGTTTTCGTTCTTCACGATCTCGCCGCGCTCGGCGAGGTAGGTGGAATGCTCTTTCGGATCGCGTCCGTCGTCGACGAATATTCCGACCAGGAGTCCGTCCGGCCGCCGATCGGCAATGTGGAAGGTGAGATTGCCGCTCACCGTGGTGAAGCGGCCGGGCTGCACGATATTGGTGAGGATATCGGCGCGCACCTGCGCGCCCCAGTCGCGCAGCGCACGCAGGCTCACCGGCGAGACATAGGCGGCGATGCCGCCGACCAGGACCGAAACGACGACGGCTGAGGCGACGAACGGCCACAACAGCCGCCACGGCGACATGCCGGCGGCATTCATCACGATGATCTCGGAATCCGTGCTGAGCTTATTGAGGGTGTGGGCGGCGGCCATGACCAGCGCGATCGGCGCCAGCATCATGACCAGGAGCGGAATGATCAGGCCGGTAATGCCGACGAAGACGAACAGCGTCTGCCGCTGACTCGTGATCAGGTCGAAATCGCGCATCGCCTGCGTGAACCAGATCACCACTGTCAAACTGACAAGCGTGATCAGGAACGCGACCATGGTGGTGCGAAATACGTACCAGCCGATCGACCCCATCGAACCCGACTTCCCCACTGACGGCCCACCAATAGGCCGCACCGGCCCCCCAAGCGCCGCCCCGCGGCGTGAGCCGATCTCCCCACTGCAAGTCCTTTCATGCTTTCACAAAATGGCTTGGCCAAGGCAGACCTATTGGTCATGCACAACAGCCGGTTAACGCCGGCGGCCAGGACCCCCGCACGGGCCAGCCGAAACCGCCTAAATGCACTTTGCATCAAGGGGGCGTCCGGTTCATATGGCGGTACCGAAGTCACCCCCGCCGGTCAGGAAGGACCGAACCATGACCGACGCCCCCAAGCTCGGCTTCTGCCCCTTCGCCCGTTTGCGCGGCGTTCTCGTTGTGTTCTGCGGGGAAAACCTCAAATTCGGCACCGCAACCCAACGCGCGCTGGCGCCGGTTGGCGATTTGGTGCGCCGGGCGGCGGCGGCGGACCGCTTTACCGGCAAGAACGGCGCGACGCTCGACATCGTGGCGCCTGCCGGGCTCAAGCTGCCGCGGCTCGTCGTGGTCGGGACCGGCAAGGACGGCGAGCTCAAGCGCAAGGATGTGGTCAAGCTCGGCGGCCTTGCCATGGGCAAGGTGCCGGCGGTTGCCGCGGAGGCCACGATCTTTGCCGAATTCGCCTCGGGCGCGCTCAAGGGCGATCAAGTCGCCGACCTGGTGCTGGGTGCCCGGCTGCGCGCCTATACGTTCGACCGCTACAAGACCAAGCGCAAAGACGACGACGATCGGCCGAAAAAGGTCGAGGTGAATTTCGCCTGCGGCAATCCGGCGGCGGCGGAAAAGGTCTGGGCCAACGCGACGGGCATCGCCGACGGCGTCGTCATAGCGCGCGATCTCGTCAACGAACCGGCGAACGTGCTCTATCCCGCCGAATTCGCCCGTCGCACCTCGAGCTTGAGTAAGCTCGGCGTCAACGTCGAGGTGCTCGACGTCGCGGCCATGAAGAAGCTCGGAATGGGCGCGCTGCTCGGCGTCGGCCAGGGCTCGGTGCATGAATCGAAGGTCGTCGTCATGCGCTGGAACGGCGGCAAGCGCGGCACAGCTCCAGTGGCCTTCATCGGCAAAGGCGTGTGTTTCGATAGCGGCGGCATATCGATCAAGCCGGCGTCCGGTATGGAGGACATGAAGGGCGACATGGCCGGCGCCGCCTGCGTGGTCGGCCTCATGCATGCGCTGGCCGCGCGCAAGGCCAAGGTCAACGCGGTTGGCGCCATCGGCTTGGTCGAGAACATGGTTGATGGCAAGGCGCAGCGGCCCGGCGACATCGTCACGACCATGTCGGGGCAAACCATCGAGATCATCAATACCGACGCCGAGGGCCGTTTGGTGCTCGCCGACGTGCTGCACTACGTCAACAAGCGCTTCAAACCGCGCTTCATGATCAATCTGGCGACGCTGACCGGCGCCATCATCGTTGCGCTCGGCCAGGAATATGCCGGCATGTTTTCCAACGACGACAAGCTGGTGGAGCGCTTGAACAAGGCCGGCGAGGCGACCGGCGAGCGGGTCTGGCACATGCCGCTCGGACCCGAATACGACAAGATGATCGATTCCAAATTCGCCGACATGAAGAATACCGGCGGCCGCTGGGGCGGCGCGATCACGGCGGCGCAATTGCTGCAGCGCTTCGTCGACAAGACGCCGTGGGTGCACCTCGACATCGCCGGCACCGGGATGGGCTCGCCGCAGACCGAGATCAACAAGAGCTGGGCCTCGGGCTGGGGCGTCCGGCTGCTCGATCGGCTGGTCGAAGATTATTACGAACGCTGAAATTGCAGCCCGGCCGATGACCGAAGTTTTATTCTACCATCTCAAAGGCCAGACGCTCGAGCAGGTCTTGCCGTCGCTCCTGCAAAGATCGCTGGAGCGCGGCTGGCGCGTGGTGGTGCAGGCGTCCTCTGACGAGCGCGTCGACGGGCTCGATGCGCATTTATGGACTTGGCGCGACGACGCCTTTCTGCCCCATGGCACGTGGCGCGAAGCCGAGGCGGCCGAACACCCGATCCTGCTCACCGTCAACGACGACAACCCGAACGGCGCCGGCGTGCGTTTCCTGGTCGAGGGCGCCGGCATGCCCGGCAATGCCGCCTCCTATCAGCGCCTGGTTTTGCTGTTCGACGGCGAGGATCCGGAGGCCGTCGAGACCGCCCGCGCGCGCTGGAGCGAGGCCAAAACCGCGGGCTTCGAGGTCACCTATTGGCAGGCCGACGACCAGGGCCGCTGGCAGCGTCAGGCCTAGCCTTATTGGCCTCGCGGCTTGCTCCAAGACTCCGGCTTATCGGATTGAATATTATCGGCTTTTTCGATCTTAATCATAACGCTTAAGTGCCCCTCGCAAACTGCATTGCTGAGCACGATATGTTTTGCTCGGGCGTTATTTCAGATGCTATAGTTGTTCCATGAATAAGCGTTCAGTCAAAAAAGCTCGGCCAGCAAAGGCGAGCGCCCGTGCTGCAGTGCGTAAGGCCCCCGTTCGGAAGGCTTCGGCGCGACAGCCGGTGCGCAAGCCGGAAGCTTCCAACATCGTCAACATGACCACGGTGACCGTCGCCGAAGTGGTGGCGCGGACGTCTTCGGCATTGCGGTCGCATAAATATCGCGTCGGCCAGACCGTGTTCTACACCTCGAGCCCGATCAGCCGCCCCGGTGCGAGCGGCAGCTACCAGGTCGTCCGGCTGCTGCCGTCCGACGGCGACGACTATCAATATCGCATCAAGAATCCCGGCGAGGCGTTCGAGCGCGTTGCCAAGGAAAGTCAGCTCGAAGTCGAGCACTGATCGCGGTTGCGACAATCCATTCGAACGTCGGTTCCGGCGCATCGGGACTATTGCGCCTTGGTGATGCCGCGGTTTCGCCTTAAGCGGAGCCGTAGAGGACTGGAGTCTCCGCAATCGCCGCGTCATACTTTGCGTGGCGTCCGTGTCCGTAGGGTGGGTTGATGGTCGGCGTCGATTCCGAGATGGGTAGCTCGGTGCTGCGCTTGTGGATCGCGGCGGGATCCGCGGCGTTGCTCGTCGCCATCTGTGCGGTGGCGTTTAATGGGCTTCGGACCAACGCGGCACGGGCCGGCGTCGTCGCGCTCGGTGCGCTCGTCGGCGTCGCGATGATATGGGCGCTGCTCGGTAGCCCAGTCGCGCAAGATCATGGCGCCGACCGCCGGGCGCTCGAAATGCGCGCCCAGGACCTCACCGCACGCACGCTGGCGCCGGGCTCGGCGCTTGCATGTCTCGACGCGGTTGCCGGCGAGAACGTCGACGCGGCCTGCGAAAAGGTGCTGTTCGCTTCTCCCGCATCAGTGGCCGCTGCCACGTCCTACGCCGCGGCCCGGCTGGAGCTGCTTTCGGACATGGCCGCCTATGTCAAACACGGCGGCGGGGATATCGACCGCACATTGCTGCCGCTGCGGCATTCGCTCGAGACCGATGCTTACGGGTTCCTGGCGCATGCGCTTGCGGTGCGCGACGGCTGCACCAGTCAGAATTGTAAGGCGCTCGATGTGCTTGCCGATGCGAGCCGCGTGCGCGCCAATATGAGCGGACAAACGCTCGATCGTTATCTCGATCGCTATTTGACCGTCTGGGCGCTGCAGCCCGATAGCCCGGGGCCGGTCGCCGACGCCGCGACGCAGAGCCAGCCAACGTACCAGCCGGGCGCGCCGGGCCCACGCAAGATGGTCAACATCGACTTCCCCACCGCGGCATCGATCCCGGCGGTGAGCATCATGAATCCCGAACCCGGCACCAAACCCACGCCTGCGGGAGCGGCGGCGTCTGCGGCCAATCCAAATCCGCCAGCGCCGGTCGCCACAACCGCATCGGCGCCGCCGTCGAAGAAACCGCGCAAGCAGGCCGCCAATCCACCGGCGCAAGCTCCCGCACCGGCCGCCCCGCCGGCGCCCGCGACAGTGGTCGAGCAACCGGACCCGGTGTGGACGCCGGCCGCTCCGGCCCCGCCTGCGCAAGCGGCCGCGACGGCTCCTGCGCCGGCGGCGAATTTCGGGTCGCCGCAGTAAGTTCGGCAAGCGTCACAGACGCTGACGCGGCGACACGCTGCCGCTGACGCAGCGGCACGTTGCCGCTAAAGTCCAGCCACCATGTTCCGCTCCGTTCTGATCGCCAATCGCGGCGAGATCGCCTGCCGCATCGCGCGCACCGCCAAGCGCCTCGGCCTGCGCACCATCGCGGTCTATTCGGCGGCCGACGCGCACGCGCTTCACGTACGATCCTGCGACGAGGCGTATTGCATTGGCCCGGCGCCAGCGCGCGACAGCTATCTCGCGATCGAACGAATCATCGACGTCGCGAAAAAGGCCGCAGCCGAGTGCGTGCATCCAGGCTACGGGTTTCTTTCCGAGAACGCCGACTTCGTCGACGCCTGCAACCAGGCCGGCATTGCTTTTGTCGGGCCGCCCGCCGCGGCCATACGCGCCATGGGCGTTAAGGATCGCGCCAAGACACTGATGGAGAAGGCCGGCGTGCCGGTGGTGCCGGGCTATCACGGTGAACGGCAGGACGCGAAATTCCTCAAAGAGAAGGCCTACGAGATCGGCTATCCGGTGCTGATCAAGCCGGCGGCTGGCGGCGGCGGCCGCGGGCTGCGCCGCGTCGACAAGCACGCCGAATTCGAGGTGGCGCTCGAAGGCACCATTCGCGAGGCGGGAGCGGCGTTCGGCTCGAGCCGGGTCCTGCTCGAAAAATACGTCGCCGCGCCGCGCCACATCGAAATCCAGGTGTTCGCCGACAGCCATGGCCATGTCATCCACCTCGCCGAGCGCGACTGCTCGCTGCAACGGCGCCACCAGAAGGTGATCGAGGAAGCGCCGGCGCCCGGTATGACGCCGGAACTGCGCGCGCAGATCGGCGCAGCCGCCGTCGAGGCGGCGCGCGCGGTCGGCTATGTCGGCGCCGGCACGGTTGAGTTCATCGCCGACGGCACCAAAGGGCTGCGCCCGGACGCGTTCTGGTTCATCGAGATGAACACGCGGCTCCAGGTCGAGCATCCGGTGACCGAGGCGGTCACGGCACTTGACCTGGTGGAATGGCAATTCCGGGTCGCCTGCGGCGAAAAGCTGCCGCTGGAACAGTCGCAAGTCCGCTTCGACGGCCACGCCGTCGAGGCGCGGGTCTATGCCGAGGATCCCGAAAGTGGCTTCTTGCCGTCGACCGGCCGCATCGTGGCGATGGAATTGCCGGCCGACATCCGCGTCGACTCCGGTGTCGAGGCGGGCGGGGAGGTCACGCCGTACTACGATGCGATGATCGCCAAGCTCATTGCGCACGCGCCGACGCGCGAGGCGGCGTTGGATCGGCTCGCGGCGGCGCTCGATCGCACTGTGATCGCCGGGCCGCGGAGCAATGTGGCCTTTCTCGCCGCTTTGACCCGAGCGAGCGAGTTCCGGCAGGGCAAGGTCGATACCGGGTTTATCGACCGCAATCTCGCGGCGCTTGGCGCGGTGCCGCGCAAGGCCGACTCCGCCGCCGCGGCGCTGGGGGTTGTAAATTTGCTTGTGCATAAAGCTGAAAGTGAATTTTCGGATGGCGACCCATCGGCGGATGAGCCAGCCGAAGCAAGCTCGCCGTGGGCAGCGAGCGACGGCTTTCAACTCGGCGGAACGCGCTCACACGCCGTGGCGGTCGCGATCGATGGCGAGAGCGCGGTCGCGACGGTCAGCTACCGCAGTGACGGAATGCGCGTTGCGATCGAGGGGGCCGCGCCGGCAACCGACGCCCAGGTATTCGAGGCCGACGACGAGGCTTATGTCTTGCGCCACGGCCGCCAGACTCGCGTGCGCATAAGGGATTTTGCCACAGCGACTGCGGAGGCCGGTGCCGGCGACGGCGTCATCAAGGCGCCGATGCATGGCAGGGTGCTGGAGGTTGACGTCGCGGTCGGCGATCGCGTGGCCGCCGGCCAACGTCTTGCCGTGATTGAGGCGATGAAGATGGAGCACACGCTGCGCGCGCCGTTTGCGGGTACCGTGACCGAGGTCCCGGTCAGTGCCGGCAATCAAGTTGTGGAGGGCGCGCAGATCATGGTGATCGAACCGTCCGAGCGGCGATAAACTAGGACAATGGCTCTCAATCTCATCAAGCTCTGCGTCGGCGCCGACTCGGTCCAAGATCTCGAGGACTGGATCAAGCAAAAGCTCAAGGACAAGCGCAAGCGCGGCGAAAAGCCCGAGCATATCCACCGCACCCGCATGGTCCCTAAGCGTGCCGACGAGCTCACCGACGGCGGCTCGCTCTATTGGGTGATCCGCGGCGAGCTCATGTGCCGCCAGCGCATCCGCGCCATCAGGCCGTTTCGCGACAAGGACGGCATCGGGCGCTGCGGCGTCGTGCTCGATCCCAAAGTCGTGCTGGTGGCGCCGCGCCCGTTCCGCGCCTTTCAGGGCTGGCGCTACCTCGACGTGAAGGACGCCCCGCGCGACCTCGACAAGGCGGCACCGGGCGCGGCGGCGATGCCGGAGAAGCTGCGCCGGGAGCTGCGCGAGCTTGGGCTGATGTGAGCCGAATGGGCGCGGTCCCGCACCCTTGTCGCATAGCGCAGCCGCAAACGATCACGTAAAGTCCGCGACCGAATTACCGGCGTCGCGGAGCAACGCATGATCATCGAAAGCGAAAATGACATCACCCCGGCGGTGCTGAGCGAGCTCGCGCGCGCAAAAAATCCGCGCCTGCGCGAGATCATGTCGGCCTTCGTCCGCCACCTGCACGATTTTGCCCGCGAGGTGAAGCTGACCGAGGAGGAGTTCCAAGCCGCCGTCGGTTACATCGTGGCGCTGGGCAAGCACACCAACGAGACCCACAACGAAGCCGTGTTGATGTCCGGCTCGCTCGGTTTCTCCAGCCTGATCTGCCTGCTCAACAATGGCAGCCGCGGCCAGACCGAAACCGACGCCAATCTGCTCGGGCCGTTCTGGCGCATGAATTCGCCGAAGACCAAGAACGGCGGTTCCATCGTGCGCTCGCCGACGCCAGGGCCGGTGCTGTTCGTCGATGCCTCGTTCCATGACGTCAACGGCAAGCCGATCCCGGGCGCCCTGGTCGACATCTGGCAATCATCGCCCGAGGGTTTTTATGAGAACCAGGATCCGATCCAGGCCGACATGAACCTGCGCGGCCAGTTCACCACCGATGCCGACGGCCATATCGGCTTCCGCAGCGTCAAACCGTCCGGCTATCCGATCCCGGTCGACGGTCCGGTCGGCGAATTTTTGCGCGCGCAAGGCCGGCACAATATGCGGCCGGCGCACCTTCACTTTCTGGTTTACAAACCAGGCTTCAAGACGCTGATCTCGCAGCTCTACGATCCTGAGGACAAGAACCTCGAAACCGACGCGCAGTTCGGCGTCACCCGCCATCTCATCGGCAACTATGTGCGCCACGACGAGCCGCGCGCCGGAATGTCCGACGTCAAGGCGCCGTGGTATTCGCTCGAACACACCTTCGTCATGGAAAACGGCGAGGCGCGCCTGCCGCGGCCGCCGATCACCGGCAAGGCGCAAGGCGAGCGGCCGCAAATTCCGCATCTCGAACGGGTGTGAGGAACTACTCCCTCCCCCTTGTAGGGGAGGGCGGGGTGGGGGGTCGGGAGGTTTTGTGCTGTCGTCGACGTTAGCGCTTGACCTCACGACCCCCACCCCTGCCCCTCCCCACAAGGGGGAGGGGGAAACAACAAATGGGAGGGAACGTTATGTTGCGTAGAACAGTGCTCAAGGGCATCGCCGCTACCGCCGCCGGCGGCTTCATCGCGCGTCCCGCGGTGGCCGCCGATACAGTTCTGAAAATCGGCATGAGCATGCCGATGACCGGCGCCGGCTTTGCCGCGGTCGGCCGGCAGCTCAAGGCCGCGATCCAGCTTTACATGCAGCAGCACGGCGACACGGTGGCCGGGCGCAAGATCGAGCTGACCATGCGCGACGACGGCGGCGTTGCCGACAATGCGCGCCGCATCATCCAGGAGATGATCGTCAACGATAAGGTCGACATCGTCGGCATCGGCATCACGCCGACGGCGCTGGCGATCGCGCCGTTGGTCACCGAAGCCAAGAAGGCGACCCTGGTGATGAGCTCGGGCGCCTCGATCACGACGACGAAGTCGCCTTACTTCGTGCGCGCCGGCTTCATCTTGAGCCCGCAGTCCTGGATCATGGGCGAATGGGCGTTCAAGAACGGCAGCAAGAAGGTCGTCACGCTGGTCAATGATTGGGCGCCCGGCATCGAAGCCGAGACGGCGTTCAAGACCCGGTTCACCCAGGTCGGCGGCGAGATCGTCGAGTCGATCCGGCTGCCGCTCGCCAATCCCGACTTTGCGCCGTTCCTCCAACGCATCGCCGACCTCAAGCCGGACACGGCGTTCATTTATTTCCCCGGCACCCAGGCGCCGATCTTCGCCAAGCAGTTCGCCGAACGCGGGCTCGGCAAGTCCGGCATCAAGATCGTCGGGCCGGGCGACCTCACTACCGACGATAGCCTCAACGACATGGGCGATCAGATGCTCGGCATGATCACCGCCGGAGGTTATTCCGCCGGGCACAATTCCGCGCTCAACAAGACCTATGCGTCGGCGATCATAAAGGCCAATAATTTCCGGCCCGATTTCGTTTCGCTCGGCGGCTATGACGGCCTGCACCTGATCTATGAATCGCTCAAGAAGACCGGCGGCAATGCCGACGGCGACGCTTTGCTCGCCGCGATGAAGGGCATGGCCTGGGAGAGCCCGCGCGGCCCGATCTCGATCGATGCCGACACCCGCGACATCGTCAGCAACATCTACATCCGCAAAGTGGAAAAGGTCGAGGGCCAGCTTTGGAACACGGAGTTCGAGACGTTTGCGAACGTGAAGGACCCGATGAAGGTCGCGGCCAAGTAGCGAACCGAAATCTACACCGCCACATTGTCGATTAGCCGCGTGGTGCCAAGCCGCGCGGCAACAAGGAGGCGGATCGGTCGAGCTTTGGGTGAGGTGATAGGAGCGAGCGTGTTGGCATCGCGCGCTTCGAGGTAGTCGAGCGCGAAACCTGAAGCCGAGATCGCGCTACGGCCGGCGTCGAGCACGGCTGCAATCGGCTGGCCGCTCGCGATCTTTTTTGCGCACTCTTTCAAAACGTTGTGCAGTGTTGGTGCAATTTTACGTTCACTCGGCGACAGGTATCGGTTGCGTGACGAAAGCGCGAGGCCATCCTTTTCGCGAACAATTGGCGCTCCGACGATGCGGGTTTTGAGGCCGAGATCGCGCGCCAGCTGCGTCACCACCTTGAGCTGCTGATAATCCTTCTCGCCGAACATGGCGATGTCGGGCTCGCATTGAATCAAGAGCTTAGCGACGACTGTTGCCACGCCGGCGAAGAAGTGCGGCCGGACGGCGTCTTCCAGGCCGGCGGTCGCCGGGCCTTCCGGCACGATGCGCGTGGCAAAGCCCGCCGGGTACATGGTCGCGACCGAGGGCGCCCAGACCAGGTCAGCCTTGAGCGCGGTAAGGGCCGCGATATCGGCGGCAAATGTCTGCGGGTAGGTTTTTAAATCCTCGTGCGGCGCGAACTGGGTCGGATTAACAAAGATTGACACGATGACGCGCTCGGCACGGCGCTGCGCCGCCCGTACCAGCGCGAGGTGGCCGGCGTGCAACGCGCCCATGGTCGGCACCAGCGCAATTTTACAACGCCGCGCGCGGAAATCCGCAATCGCGCGCTTGAGCGCCGGCAAGGCGCGGATGACGCGCAGGTGACGTTTCGACCGCGTGGGTGATTTAGCCATCGAGCCGCCGTCGGCGTTGCGGTGCGATCACAGTTCGCGTGTTCATGCTTGGACTGTGTGGTTAATGATTAACTTGTCGAGACCGATGCTGTATCTTGACCGTGAGCGTTGCAAGCCTGACTAAAGAGTAGTTTCGCTTGGGGTCGCGTAATCATGTTGATGCAGGCTGACGTCGGAAAGCCGTTTTCGGCGCACGTCATCGTGCTTGGTAACGAAAAGGGCGGCTCGGGAAAATCGACCACGGCGATGCATGTCGCCGTCGCGCTGCTGCAGGCCGGCCAGCGCGTCGCCACCATCGATCTCGATTCCCGCCAGAAAAGCTTCACCCATTACGTCGAGAACCGCCGCGACTGGGCCGAACGAGCCCGTATCAAGCTCGAAATGCCCGTTCATTATTGCGTCGCCCGCGGTTTTGGGCTTCGCCTCGACGAAATCGAGGCGCAGGAATTTGCCGCCTTTGCCGAGGCGGTGAGCGCGGTCGAAAACAGCCACGATTTCGTCGTCGTCGATACGCCGGGCAACGATTCCTATTTGATGCGGCTCGCCCATTCGATGGCCGATACGCTGATCACCCCGCTCAACGACAGTTTCGTCGATTTCGACGTGCTCGGCTCGGTCGATCCGACCACCTTCGAAGTGGTCGGGGTCAGCCACTACGCCGAAATGGTCCGCGAGGCGCGCCGCCAGCGCCGCCTGGTCGACGGCGGGTTGACCGACTGGATCATCGTCCGCAATCGGCTGTCGACGCTCGGATCGCGCAACAAACGGCTGGTCGGGGAGGGGGTTAGTCAGCTCGCCCGGCAGCTCGGCTTCCGCTCCACCGACGGATTTGCCGAACGGGTGGTCTATCGCGAGTTCTTCCCGCGCGGCCTCACGGCGCTCGACGACATCAACGAAGACACGCTCGGCCAGCGCCCCACCGTCTCCCACGTGACCGCGCGCGACGAGGTGAAGGGCCTGATCGATTCGCTCAAGCTGCCGATCGACGAGCGCGGTAAGCGGCGCGTCGCCGCCCGCGCCGAATGGCTCGCCGCCTCGGCCAAGCCGCTGGAAACCCACGACCTGCTCGCCGATTAAGGCGCTTTAAGCCCGGCCATTGCGCGTGATGCTGGATAGCGCCACCTTATGGCGTGGCGCGGCCGGGGTCAGGCTGCTCGAGCGGCTTGGATCGTCATGCCTTTTCTTCTTGGCGTCGCTATTTTGATTTTGCTGCTATGGGCGATCAACGGCTTTTCCAAAGCCGACCCGCGTCAAACCAAACGTGTCTTGCAAGGGATAGGCGGTACAGCCGCTGTCGGCTTCGCCGCCTTGTTGCTGGTTCGCGGTGAAATCATTCCCGCCGTCGCCCTTGGCACGACCGGACTCATCTCACTCGGCTGGATTTCGCTCTGGCCACTTCGATTTGGCCGGCCGGCACAGATATCCCGCGTGCGGACCGCCTGTGTCGAGATAGAGCTCAATCACTCCAGCGGCGCCATGACCGGGCACATTCTCGTCGGTCGGCACGAAGGCGCGTCGCTTGACGCGCTCGATCCCGCGACACTGATCGGGTTGCTCGGCGAGATGGATGCAGAGAGCCGCCAGCTACTTGCAGCGTATCTTGACCGCCGGCAGCCCGGCTGGCGTGAGCACGCACAAGGTGATGCGGCAGCGGGGAGCCGGACGCGGGCGGCGCCCAGCGGCAAAATGACTGAAGAGGAAGCTTATCAGGTCCTTGGCGTTCAATCCGGAGCGGGCGCGCAAGACATCGGCCGCGCCCACCGTTCCTTGATGAAGAAACTGCATCCCGACCAAGGGGGGTCGACGTATCTCGCGGCCCGCGTCAATGAGGCCAAGGAGGTTCTGCTTCGTCGCCATCGCTGAGGCTTTCCCTAAAGGATGCTCTCGCGTGGCTTCCGCACTCTGAACAACGCTACTCACTGTACTCCGCCTCGTTTGCCGAGGTTTTTATTCTTGGGTCTATTTTTGGGTCTTCAGTTCTTGACCGTTATGCAATCGAAATCGTTGCGTTTGAGTTGCTTGCAGGTGGCGTCGGCGGTCGCTTTGTCGAAGCCGGCGAAGCGGGCGCGATAGAGCGCCTTGTCGCCCTTGAGCACGCGCTCGGTGAACGGATCGGCGGCGGACAGCTTGTCGCGCACTTTGCTCCGCGCCGCGCTCAAATGCTGCTTGGCCTCGTCCTCGCCCGGATAGGCGCCGATCTGGATCAGCCAGCCGCCACGGGCGCGGACTTGCGCCGGCGGTTCGGCCTTTGCCGGCTCGGCTTTGGCCGGCTCGGGGCTGGCCGGCGCAATGGTCGCGACTTCGGTCTTGGTGACTTCAGTCTTGGGCACTTCAGTCTTCGCGACGTCCGGCTTGGGGGCCTCGGGCTTAATGGGGTCGGATTTGAGCGCGGGGATCGTGACCGGCGGCACAATGTCGGCCGAAGCAACGACAATGCGTGGAGCCTCCGGCTGAGGCGCAGGAGCCGCCACCAGCGCAGGCATCGGCGAGAGTGGCGCCGGTTGCACCGGTGCGATCCGGTAGGAAACGGTCTTCACCAATAGCGGCTGAATCTGATCGTTTGCACCGGCGGCAGCGCGCGCGGTCACCGTTGCGGTCGGCGCCGGGTCGGCGCGTGACACCGTCGATCCCTTGGTGACGGCGGCCGGCTGCGGCTCGTCACGGGGCGCAGCCTGCTCGGCGATGGCCGGTGCCGTGCGCTGCAGCGAGGCTTCCTTGATGTGGGCGCTGATCAGATCGCGCATATGGGCGTCGCGTTGGAAGCCGGAACGGCCGCCGAGCACGACGGCGACGACGTAGCGTCCGTCGCGGTGCACCGAGGTGACGAGATTGAAGCCGGAAGCCCGGGTAAATCCGGTCTTGATGCCGTCGACGCCTTCGACCGAACCGAGCAGATGATCGTGATTGCGGATCGCCACGCCGTGATAGACGAAGGCCGGCAGCGAGAAGTATTTGTAATAGCGCGGAAAGCGGTCCTGGATAGCGCGGCCGAGCAGCGCCTGGTCGCGCGCCGTGGTGATCTGGTCGTCGTCGGGCAGGCCGGAGGCGTTGACATAGGCGGTGCGGCTCATGCCGAGCGCGTGGGCCTTTTGCGTCATCAGCTTGGCGAACTCGCTCTCGCTGCCGCCGATGCTTTCGGCGATGACCACGGCGGCGTCGTTGGCCGACCGCGTGACCACGCCCTTGATGGCGTCTTCGACCGGGATGGTCTGGCCGGGCTTGAGATCGAGCTTGGTCGGGTCCTGGTCGGCGGCGTGGTCGGAGACCTTGAGCGGCGTGTCGAGCTTGATCTTGCCGGCGTCAAGGCGCTCGAACAGCAGATAGAGCGTCATGATCTTGGTCAGCGACGCCGGATGGCGGGGCGCGTCGGGGTTCGAGGCCTGCAGCACGGCACCGGTATTGCCGTCGACCACGATCGAAGCCGATGGCGGCGAATAGTCCTCGGCGCGGGCGGCATGGTGCGCGCGTGCCACATGATGCGCGGACACGTAATGCACGCGCAAACGCCGATGGTGCCGCGCGTCGGCGGCATCGCTGGTGATGGTGAGAACCGCAACGATAGCGGCAAGACTTACAACGCCACAGCGAAGCCCGTTGCGGGCTTCGATACGCATCATTGCCATTACGCACCCCGTCCCTGACGCGCGTAGGGCCCCGGTTTGAGGCCCAGCCCCTGTTCGCTCCTTCAAGACGGTGCTTCCCCCGCGGTTTGGCAGCTCGGTCCGGCCGCCCGTCCACTTAAGAGGCACTGTCCCCGACTAAGGACCGGTCGTTACACAAACGACACGGTCAAGCACGCTAGGCGAACGCTGTTGCAAAAGCGTTAAGTCCCCGAAGCGCCGCCCCTAAGTGCCCACACTCGTTACGTAAAGCCACTTAGTCCATAACCAAGACACTATTTTGTGCTCTGCACCTAAGCCCATTGCATTTATTGTGCAGTGCACTATAATATCATCGTCGCCCGAGAAGGCCTTTTCAAGGCAAAGGGCGGAAGATTTTAACCATAGCAACAGACAGCGCGCGCCGCCGGAAGGACCGTCATGACCAGCGATGAAATGAACAAGCTCGGCAAAGACAGCATGGAAACCGCCATGAACTCGTTCGGTACATGGTCCAAGAGCGGCCAAGCCATTGTGGCCGAGGTCGTGGACTACTCGAAAAAGTCGGTCGAGGGCTCCGCTGCCGCCTGGGAAAAGCTCTTGGGCGCGAAAAGCCTGGAAAAGGCTATGGAAGTGCAGACCGAATACCTGAAGTCGTCCTACGAGGGATTCGTCGCCGAGGCGACCAAGCTGGGCGAGCTTTACGCCGATTTCGCCAAGGAAGCCTACAAGCCGTTCGAAAGTGCATACGCCAAAGCGTCGGCAATGAAGTAAGGCCGGCGCAACTCGCGTCAGGTCTTCAGGCTTTGGCTAAAAGGGCCTCGATCGCGGCAGCGATCTTGGCCAGGCTTTCGTCGATTCTTCCGACCCGAAAGGCGATGTGCTCAAGCGCGTAAGCTGCGCGCTTGTCGGCCGCCGGCATGCTCAAGGCGTCGTAATCCGGAATGAATTCCTGCTCGAGCTCGCGCAAGAGCTTCGCCCGGCGTGCCGGGTCAATCATGGCCGCCTCCATCACGTTGCGCGATCAATAACCGAGTCGCCGAACCGCACCAATCCTGGCCGGGATCGGTGCCGCTTCATCGAACTGGAACGCGGCCGGCTCCAACTCTATTATAGAGGTCGGTGGTGCGGGGAGACGGTGGGCGGAAGCCTTCCGGAATGTTCTTCCTCTCACTACTTAGGAGCTTGGAAGACAGACGCAGCAATGCCGCCGCTCGATGCCAGTCCCAAAACGCCGCCGCCGCGCATGGCGGACGACGACCGCAAGCGCAAGGGCGACCCGAACGGTCCCGGCACCGCGGTCATCACCAAGACCAAGCCGCAGACCAAGCGGCCGAACCTCTATCGGGTGCTGCTGCTCAACGATGACTACACGCCGATGGAATTCGTGGTCCACGTGCTGGAGCGGTTCTTCAACAAGGACCACGAGGCGGCGCACCTGATCATGATGCATGTGCACCAGCACGGCATCGGCGAATGCGGGGTTTTTACCTACGAGGTGGCCGAAACCAAAGTGACGCAGGTTATGGACTTTGCCCGCAAACATCAGCATCCTTTGCAGTGCATCATGGAGAAGAAGTGATTCCGGGGGGAAACGGTCAATACAAGTGAAGAGAAACTGAAATGCCCACGTTCTCGCGCAGTCTCGAACAGTCGCTCCATCGCGCTCTGGCGCTCGCCAACGAGCGCCACCACGAGTATGCGACGCTGGAGCACCTGCTGCTGGCCCTGATCGAAGATCAGGACGCCGCCGCTGTCATGAGGGCATGCAACGTCGATTTGGAGAAGCTGCGCCGCAGCCTGGTCGCCTATCTCGAATCCGAGCTCGATAACTTGGTCACCGACGGCGCGGAGGACTCAAAGCCCACCGCCGGCTTCCAGCGCGTCATCCAGCGCGCGGTCATCCACGTGCAATCCTCGGGTCGCGAGGAAGTGACTGGAGCCAACGTCCTGGTGGCGATCTTCGCCGAGCGCGAGAGCCACGCCGCCTATTTCCTGCAAGAGCAGGACATGACGCGCTACGACGCGGTCAATTACATCAGCCACGGCATCGCCAAGCGGCCGGGCATGTCGGAAGCCCGCCCGGTGCGCGGCGCCGACGAGGAGAACGACGCCAAATCCGGCGACGAGCAGAAGAAGAAGGGCGACGCGCTCGACGCCTATTGCGTCAACCTCAACAAGAAGGCCCGCGAGGGCAAGATCGATCCGCTGATCGGCCGCGAGTCCGAGATCAACCGAACGATTCAAGTGCTGTGCCGGCGGCAGAAGAACAATCCGCTGTTCGTCGGCGAGGCCGGCGTCGGCAAGACCGCGATCGCTGAGGGGTTAGCGCGGCGCATCGTTCACGGCGAGGTGCCGGACGTGCTGCGCAACGCCACGGTGTTTGCGCTCGATATGGGCACGCTCTTGGCCGGCACGCGCTATCGCGGCGACTTCGAGGAGCGGCTCAAGCAGGTCATCAAGGAGCTCGAGGCCTATCCCGGCGCGATCCTGTTCATCGACGAGATCCACACCGTGATCGGCGCCGGCGCCACCTCCGGCGGCGCCATGGATGCATCGAACCTGCTCAAGCCGGCCTTGGCATCGGGTACGGTGCGTTGCATCGGCTCGACCACCTACAAGGAATACCGGCAGTACTTTGAGAAGGATCGCGCGCTGGTGCGCCGGTTCCAGAAGATCGACGTCAACGAGCCGACGATTCCGGACGCTATCGAAATCCTCAAGGGCCTAAAACCTTATTTCGAGGAGTATCACAAGCTCCGCTACACCAACGAAGCCATTAAGGCGGCGGTGGAATTGTCGGCGCGCTACATCCACGACCGCAAGCTGCCCGACAAGGCGATCGACGTGATCGACGAATCCGGCGCGGCGCAGATGCTGCTGCCGGAGGGCCGGCGCAAGCGCACCATCGGGCTCAAGGAGATCGAGACCACGATCGCCACCATGGCGCGGATTCCGCCAAAGGCGGTGTCGAAGGACGACGCCGAGGTGCTCCAGCATTTGCAGGCGACGCTCAAGCGCGTGGTCTACGGCCAGGACAAGGCGATCGAGGCGCTGTCGGCCTCGATCAAGCTCGCCCGTGCCGGCCTGCGCGAGCCGGAAAAGCCGATCGGCTGCTACCTGTTCTCCGGCCCAACCGGCGTCGGCAAGACCGAAGTCGCGCGGCAACTGGCGGCGACGCTCGGCGTCGAGATCATTCGCTTCGACATGTCGGAATATATGGAGCGCCACACCGTATCGCGGCTCATCGGCGCGCCGCCCGGCTATGTCGGCTTCGATCAGGGCGGCTTGCTCACCGACGGCGTCGACCAGCATCCGCATTGCGTGCTGCTCCTCGACGAGATCGAGAAGGCGCATCCGGATCTGTTCAACGTGCTCCTGCAGATCATGGATCACGGCAAGCTGACCGACCACAACGGCAAGCAGGTCGACTTCCGCAACGTCATCCTGATCATGACCACCAATGCCGGCGCCGCCGATATGGCGCGCGCGGCGTTCGGTTTTACGCGGACCAAGCGCGAAGGCGACGACATGGAGGCGATCAACCGGATGTTCGCGCCGGAATTCCGCAACCGGCTCGACGCGATCATCACCTTTGCGCATCTGTCGCAAGACGTCATCGCCATGGTGGTCGAGAAATTCGTGCTGCAGCTCGAGGCGCAACTCGCCGACCGCGACGTCACCATCGAGCTGAGCGCCGAAGCGGCCACTTGGCTGATCGCCAACGGCTATGACGAGCTGATGGGCGCCCGGCCGATGGCGCGGGTGATCCAGGAGCACATCAAGAAGCCGCTCGCCGACGAGGTGCTGTTCGGACGCCTGAAGTCGGGCGGCCATGTCCGCGTCGTCGTGATCACCGACGAGTCCGGCAACAGCAAGCTCAACTTCGAGTATCCGGACGGGCCGGTGACGCCGCGGGCGGAAAAACTGCCCGAGCCGCGCCGCGCCAAGGCGAAGCGGCGCTCCTCGCCGCGGCGCAAGCCGCCGCCGGGCCCCGGCGACGACACGCCGCCGCGCCGCGGGCCGACGCCGCGGGTGCCGCTGGTGAAAGTCTAAAGATTGACGGCAGCGCCCGGTCACATGACCGGGCGATGTCGCAATTGGCGGGCGAACCAGATTGCCAGCATGGGAATCGCGACCGCCGCGCCGATGAACAGCGGCACTGCGCCCAAGCGGTCGATGACCAGCGCGCCCGTGCCGACGCCCACGGTCTGCCCGATAAAGATCGCAGAAGAAAAGATCGCGACCGCGGTGCCGCGGGCTTGCGGCGTCATCTGCGTGGCGTTGGTCTGCAAGGTGTTGTGCAGCATGTAGAAGCCCAGTCCGATCGCCATCGTTGCGATCGGCGCTAACCACCAAGCCGGTCCGATGGCGAGTTCGATGTAGGCTGCCGCGATCAAAAACCCGCCGCCGATGGCGAGGCGGAATTGGCCGAGCCGGTACACAAAAAATTTGACCAAGGCGGCGTAGATCAACCCGCCGATGCCGAAGCAGGCGACGGTCAGGCCGACTAGCGTGAAGCTTAATCCGAAGCGCAAACGCAAGTCGGCGCCGATATAGGCGAAGGCGCCCCACACGATGGCGCCTTCGATGAAGGCGGTGAGAATGACGATGCGGGCGAAGGGATTTTTCAGCACGACGGCGTAGTCGGCGACAAAACCGCGCGTGGTCTCATTCGGGTGCCCCGGCTTGCGCGTCAGTGGATTGGTGATGAGCTCGAACACCAGGCCGGCTGCCGCCAATGCGAAGACGCCGGCGAGCACGAAGAACACATTGCGCCAGCCCACCAGATCGCCGAGCACGCCGCCGGCGGCTTGGCCGGAGAGCTGGCCGAGAATCTGGCCGGACAGATAGCGGCCGAGCACGGTCTGGCGGTGCTCATAAGGCGTGACGTCGCCGACATAGGCCATGGAGATCGGGATCACCCAGCCAGCCGCCGCGCCGGTGGCGAGCCGCGCCAGCATCAGCTGCGACAGCGAACCGGCCAGGCCGCAGCACGCCACCAGCACGGCGCCGATGGCGCACATCAGGGCGACCGTGCGGTATTTGCCGAAACGGTCGCCGACCGGGCCGATGACGAGCTGGATCGAGCCATGGGCGATGGCATAAGCCGTCACCACCATGGCCGCCGCGCCGACGGTGGTGTTGAAGTCGGCCGCGATCTGCGGCAACAGCGAATCGGTCACGCGCACCTGCGCCTGCGCGGCGAAGCCCGCGACCGCGAGCAGCGTGATCGAGCGTGTCGGCGTTCGATGCGCCAGGGGCGAGGAAGCTTGCGCGGCGGCTGTCACGTTGGGCTTTGCTCGGAACCGGGGCTGGGAGAGGGCGGGTGCCGGCGTTGACAGTCAACGCCGCGCGGGCTTTCTAGCGCGCGGCCCGGAAAATCGAAATGATCGAGAAGACATATCAGCCCGGCGCGGTCGAAAGCCGCATTTATGAGGCCTGGGAGAAGGCCGGCGCTTTCCGGGCCGGCCGGCCCGAGCGCGCCAAGGCGGAACCCTATTGCATCGTCATCCCGCCGCCCAACGTCACCGGCTCGCTGCATATGGGCCACGCTCTCAACAACACGCTGCAGGACATCCTCTGCCGCTTCGAGCGCATGCGCGGGCGTGACGTGCTGTGGCAGCCGGGAACCGATCACGCCGGCATCGCCACCCAAGCGGTGGTCGAGCGGCAATTGATGGAGCGCCAGGAATCGAGCCGCGCCATGGGCCGCGAGGCGTTCATCAAGCGGGTCTGGGAATGGAAGGCGGAGTCCGGCGGCACCATCATCGGCCAGTTGAAACGGCTCGGCGCCTCCTGCGACTGGTCGCGCGAGCGCTTCACCATGGACGAGGGCTTGTCGCGCGCGGTGCTGAAAGTTTTCGTCGCGCTCTATCGCGAGGGCCTCATCTACAAGGACAAGCGGCTGGTCAATTGGGATCCGAAGCTGAAAACCGCGATCTCCGATCTCGAAGTGCAGCAAGTCGAGACCAAGGGTAGTCTCTGGCACATCAAATATCCGATCGAGGGCAGCGACGAATTCATCACCGTGGCGACGACGCGACCCGAGACCATGCTCGGCGACGTCGCGGTCGCCGTGCATCCGGACAACGAGCGGCTGAAACATCTGATCGGCAAGACCGCGGTGCTGCCGCTGGTCGGCCGGCGCATTCCGATCATCGGTGACGACTATGCCGATCCGGAAAAGGGCACCGGCGCGGTCAAGATCACGCCGGCGCACGACTTTAACGATTTCGAGGTCGGGCGGCGACATAATCTGCCGCTGATCAATGTGCTCGACGTCGAGGGCCATCTCGATCTCAAAGACAATGCGGCGTTCCTCGATGGCGTGCCGCCGTCACCGGAACTTGACGAGACATTGGCGCTGCACGGTTTCGATCGCTTCGCGGCGCGAAAGAAGATCGTCGAGCGCCTGGAAGCCACGAACCTGCTCGACAAGATTGAACCGACCACACACGTCGTGCCGCATGGCGATCGCTCCGGCGCGGTGCTCGAGCCGTTTCTCACCGATCAATGGTACGTCGACGCCAAGACGCTGGCGCAGCCGGCGATCAAGGCGGTGCGCGACGGCAAGACCGTATTCGTGCCGGCGCAATGGGAAGCGACATTCTTCAACTGGATGGACAACATCCAACCGTGGTGCATTTCCCGGCAAATCTGGTGGGGCCATCAGATTCCGGCGTGGTACGGGCCGGACGGAAAAATCTTCGTCGCCGAGGGCGAGGACGATGCGGTAGCCGACGCGCTGGCGCACTACACCGAGATCGAGGAGATCACCGTCGAGGAGGGCCACGACATCGCCGCCGATCCGGACCGGCGCGCACGCTTTGCCTCCGACTATCTGCATCGCGACGACGATGTGCTCGATACCTGGTTCTCTTCGGCGCTGTGGCCGTTCTCGACCTTGGGCTGGCCGGACGAGACGCCGGAGCTCAAGCGCTTCTATCCGACCTCAACGCTGGTCACCGGCTTTGACATCATCTTCTTCTGGGTGGCGCGCATGATGATGATGGGATTGCATTTCAAGAAAGAAGTGCCGTTCCACGACGTCTACATCCACGCGCTGGTGCGTGACGCCTCCGGCGCCAAGATGTCGAAGTCGAAGGGCAACGTCATCGATCCGCTGGAAGTGATCGACGAATACGGCGCCGATGCGTTGCGCTTCACGCTCGCCGCGATGGCGGCGCAGGGGCGCGATATCAAGCTGTCGGCGCAGCGTGTCGAGGGTTATCGCAATTTTGCGACCAAACTTTGGAACGCGGCGCGCTTTGCCGAGATCAACGGCTGCGCCCACGATCCGGATTTCGATCCGCATCGCGCCAAGGAGACGCTCAACCGCTGGATTGCGCACGAGACCGCGAAGACGGGCAGGGAGGTCACGGCGGCGATCGAAGCTTACAAATTCAACGAGGCGGCGAGCGCCATCTACCGCTTTGTCTGGAACGTCTATTGCGACTGGTACCTCGAACTGATCAAGCCGGTGCTCACCGGCCCCGACGGCGCCGCCAAGACCGAGACGCGCGGGGCCGCGGCGTGGGCGCTCGACGAAATCCTCAAGCTGCTGCACCCGTTCATGCCGTTCATCAGCGAAGAGCTGTGGGGCGTCACCGCCGAGCACGGGCCGCAGCGTCACCATATGCTGGCGCTGGACGCCTGGCCGATGCATGACGGCCTCGATGATGTGGTGGTCGAAGCCGAGATCGGCTGGGTGATCGACCTGATCACCGCGATCCGTTCGGTGCGCGTCGAGATGAATATTCCGCCGGCGACCATGTTGCCGCTGGTGTTGGCGAACGCGTCGCCGGAAACCGCGATCCGGGCGCGACATTGGTCCGAATTCATTCAGCACCTGGCGCGCGTTGCCGACATCTCCTTCGCCGATGCAGTGCCGCAAGGCGCCGTGCAGCTTGTCGTGCGCGGTGAAGCCGCGGCGCTGCCGCTCAAAGGCGTGATCGATCTCGACGCCGAGCGCGCTCGCCTCGCCAAGGAAATGACCAAGGCCGACGCCGACATCGCCCGCGTCGACGCCAAGCTCAACAATCCCAATTTCGTCTCGCGCGCGCCGGAAGAAGTGGTCGAAGAAGAAAAAGAAAAGCGCGAGGAGGCGCTGGCGCGCAAGGTCAAGATCGCCGAGGCGCTGCAGCGGCTCAAGGATTCGGCTTAAATCCCGCACAGAATAAGTGAAATGCTGCGGCTGACCGCAGTTGCGCGCCGCCTCGCGCTCCGGCTACAACTCTGGGAGGAGTTCCGATACCCTTGCAAGGCCCATCATGACCGACGAAGCGCAGAACGTGATCGTCCTCAAGGACGCCTACGACCGCTGGGCCGAAAGCAAGGGCGACAGCGCCGATCATTGGACGGCGATCTTCGCCGACAAGATCAAGTTCGGCTCGCTCGCCCAGGACAGCTACGGTGCGGCCTATCTGACGGAGTATCAGAGCCGCGACCAGTTGGCGCAGTATTTTGCCGGCCTCAAGCGCGACTGGGAGATGATCGAATACGTGGTGGAGCATTACGTCGCCCAGGGCGACCGCGTGGTCATGCTCGGGCATTGTTCCTGGCGCAACCGGAACACTGGCAAGGTGGTGGCGACGCCGAAGGCGGATTCCTGGCGGTTCGCGGACGGCAAGGCTATCGAGTTCTACGAATATTACGACACCGCACAGTTGCGCGACGCGGCGGTCTGACCAGACCACATCGCGGGTTCTCACCCGGACGCATTCGCATTAAACACCGCCTGGTCTTTCATGACTGAAGGCATGCGCATGCGGATTTTTCTCGCTGGAGCGAGCGGCGCGATCGGGCGGCGGCTGACGCCGTTGCTGCGTCAAGCCGGCCACGACATCACCGGCATGACGCGTTCGGCCGACACTGCGCGCGAGCTTGAAGCCGCGGGCGTTCGGCCGACGATCGTGGATGTGTTCGACGCCGATGCGCTCAAACGCGCCGTGGTGGCGGCGCGGCCCGACGTCGTCATGCACCAGCTCACCGACTTGCCGCGCGTTCTGAGTGACGAGGCGCAACTCGCCGCCGCTTATCCGCGCAACGCCCGCATCCGCACTGAAGGCACGCGCAATCTGGTCGCAGCAGCACTGGCGGCGTCGGCGCGGCGTTTCATCGTCCAGAGCGTGGCGTTCGCTTACGCGCCGGGCAAAGAGCCTTATGTCGAGACCGACCCGCTCAACCTGGTCAACGGCCCGCGGTTGGTGACGGTCCGCGCCGCGGCCGACATGGAAGAGCAGGTGCTTAAATCCGGCATGGAAGCCATCGTGCTGCGCTATGGCCTGCTCTACGGCCCCGGCACCTGGACCGAAGGCCCAAGCCGCAAGCCGCCAGTCCACGTCGATGCCGCGGCGCAGGCGGCGTTGCTCGCGGTCACGCACGGCAAGACTGGAATCTACAACATCGCCGACGAAGACGGCACGGTCTCGATCGACAAGGCCCGCGCTGAACTCGGCTTCGATCCTGCATTCAGGCTGCCGGCGTAGTGGCCTTGGCGAAGCAAGACTTGTTCACAATCGGCCTAGCGGGGTTCAACTATCAGTAGTAGCCTGGATTATTGTTTCTTGCGGCCGGGTAGGGCACGCCGGCGCGGGGGCCCCAATGGGAAATGCATTCGCCCACAAAGCACGGCCCCAGGCGTCCGCCGAAGGTCGCGGGCTGGCGCCGCAATCATTGTCAGCCAAAACGCAACGCCTGAGGCACGACGTGCTTCACTCGCCGGGCAAGCCGCTCGATTCAGAAACACGCGCCGACATGGAGCCGCGCTTCAGGCATGACTTCAGCAAGGTGCGGGTGCATGCGGACAGCAACGCGACTGCGCTTGCGATCAACAAACCCGATGACACATTCGAGCAGGAGGCCGACCGCGTCGCCGAGCGCGTCATGCGTACGTCCGAGCCGGTCGGGCCAGTCGGGATCGAGAACGAACCAGTGGTGCGACGCAAATGCGCTTGCGGCGGTACATGCTCCGAATGCGACGCGGAGCGGAAAGTTAATCTGCAGCGCCGCGCGGCGAATACGGGTGAACCCGCGACAGTCCCGCCCATTGTGCATAAAGTGTTGCGCGAGCCCGGACGGCCGCTCGATGCCGCGACGCGCGCGTATATGGAGCCGCGCTTCGGGCACGATTTCAGTGGGGTCAAGGTGCACGCGGATGCCGGAGCCGCGCAGTCGAGTGCAGAAATCGGCGCGCGCGCCTGGACCGCCGGATCTCACATCGCCTTCGGCCCTGGCATGTACAACCCATCAACTCGACGCGGCGGCGCGTTGCTTGCGCACGAGTTGGCCCACGTGGTTCAGCAGCAGAACCTGCCATACTCGGCAGCGGCACTGAAAATTGGCGGACCCGACGATACTTATGAACGCGAAGCCCATACCTATGCTGCGGCGGTGGCCGCGGGCAGGCGGTATCACCCCGCGTCACCGCCGCAGATGTATGTTCAGGCCTCGCTTCTCAGCGGTTTTCTGGACGTGGTGCTCTTCGTTCCTCGCCTCTTCGGTCTTGAAGTCTTTCCAGCCGAGGACCTTCGAGAGTACTTGGCTGTCATAAAGCAAAGAAAAGGGCCGGAAGACAGCATTTTTAGCGACAACAAGGCGCGGGCGTGCGTCTCGCGCGAGAACGAATTCGGGCCTTACGACACCCAGACAAAAATCTGGCTCATTCAGGAAATGCTGGGAGGACACACTTCGTTCCTGGATGAAGGAGCGATTATTACCCTGTTGCACCGGTCGATGCCGGAAATTCCACAAATCATGTCGGCTGTCGGCCGTGACAGGCTCTGGTCGAAGTTCAGCGGAAATAATCGCAGCATCATCGAAGCAATCACAATGACCGCCGCTGATGCTGGTGACGTGCTGGTCGAGAGGCTCAGAAAGCTCGAGCCTGCAGAGATTCAAGACTTCGCCAGCAATGCTGTTGACCCGGCGGTAAAGGAAGCAGCGCGCCGCGCGGCGGCGCTGGCGAATATCACGACTCAAGTTCCTGCGGGAGCGACAATTACACCTGCTGGTGAGGCCGATTTAACGATCAATGGAATGAAGATCTTCGTGCAACCCGATAAATTCAATCCATCACTGGGCGACCATGGGTACACGCATGGAGACTTCGAATTTGAGAGATATCCGCAGAGCGCGGTAACCCCAGAGAATACCAACCAAGATATTCCCTTCAAACCTCTCGAAATTCGCCTGACTATTTGGACCGAGTTCCCTTCCGAGGACGCAAAACAAGGGCCGTCTGGCTACGGCGCAGGTCCGACATTGCAGGCCCACGAGCGAGCGCACGGGAACGCGTGGCTCGAATTCGTTCGGCAGAACAAGCCGCCAGTCTTTCCGCCAAGCCCAATGCCGATCGCCCAGTTCAATGCCGCCGTCGTGCAGTATGATGCGGCAATAAACGACTACACAAAGCGTGCAGGAAATTATGCGCTTAAGGCAGGGGATTGTGTCGGCAACCTGCCGACCGCCAAGCAATTGGAAGGCACCGGATTCACGGTAGAGTACATGGCTTCGATCTGTAATCAGCGGTGAGAGGATGACGCCTTCGATGAGGTGTGCTTCTCCTTCTTAGAGGCCGGCGGCGTTGCAAAAGGCCGGCTCAAGAAGCGAGAGCCCTTCAGGCCATAGCGCCAGGGCTTTTCGACAGCCTTCGTAAGGCCGATGCGCGGTCCGGTGATGACCTCTACCTCGTCTGTGCGGGCAAAGAGCGCGAACGGCGGCGCGTCCAGGGCCATGCCGTTCTGGGCGTGGGTTATCCGCAATGCCTCGCAGACCCGGCCGGGGCCGGAGCAAAGCAGCCGCTCGTCGGCAACGCCGCGCCGGCGCCGCATGACCGCCAGCCCCACGGTCGGCTCGATGGCTCGGATCAGCACCGCGCTGGCCGAGCCCTTTGGCTCGCAAACGAAGTTCACGCACCAGTGGATGCCGTAGGAACGGTAGACGTAGACATAGCCCGGCGGGCCGAACATCACCGCATTGCGGGATGTGGGCCCGCCAAAACTGTGCGCTGCGGGATCGGTCTGGTGGTAGGCCTCGACCTCGACGATCCGGCCGCCGACGCCGTCACACAGCAGCGTCACCCCGATCAGGTCGGGCGCCACCTCGTGCACGCTACGTCTGAAAAAGGCTCGGGTCAGTCTTTTGGCCATGGGGCCATGGTCGCAAGTCCGGTAGCTCTTGGTAAATCGCCCGTTAATGCCTAGCTAACAAACGCCGCTGAATCTGTGGCCCCGGCGCAACACGCTGTGAACATTTATAAGTTTCGGCCTGAAGCCATCCACGGCGCCGCTTTTTAGCCATAGGATTTTTCGACACCCTCGGCCGCGTGCCCGGCGGTGAGTAGAAGCCGCTACGGCACTTTCCGATTTCAAGGTGCCGTGCGCCGGATCGGTGGGGATGGGGCGGGGGGCCTTGTTTGGCCTTGATGAGTAAGATGGACGCCAAGACCGATCTAAAATCGCGACTGCCCAGCCGGCACGCCACCGAAGGCGCTGAGCGCGCGCCGCACCGCGCCTTCTATTACGCCATGGGGCTGACGCAGGAGCAGATCCACCAGCCCTTCGTCGGCGTCGCCACCTGCTGGAACGAAGCCGCGCCCTGCAACATTGCGCTGATGCGCCAGGCCCAAGCGGTCAAGCGCGGGGTCGCCTCGGTCGGCGCCACGGCGCGCGAGTTCTGCACCATCACCGTGACCGACGGCATCGCCATGGGCCATGCCGGTATGAAGGCGTCCTTGCCGTCCCGCGAAGTCATCGCCGATTCGGTGGAATTGACGGTGCGCGGCCATTCCTATGACGCCCTGATCGGGGTGGCCGGGTGCGACAAGTCGCAGCCCGGCATGATGATGGCCATGTGCCGGCTCAACGTGCCGTCGATCTACATCTACGGCGGCTCAATCCTGCCCGGCACCTTCAAGGGCAAGCCGGTCACCATCCAAGACGTCTACGAGGCGGTCGGCAAGCATTCGATCGGCGAAATGTCCGATCCCGATCTGCAAACTCTCGAGGAAAACGCCTGCCCGTCGGCCGGCGCCTGTGGCGCGCAGTTCACCGCCAACACCATGGCGACGGTTTCGGAAGCCATTGGCCTTGCTCTGCCATATTCCGCCGGTGCTCCGGCACCGTACGAGATTCGCGACAAATTCTGCATGCTCGCCGGTGAGATGATCATGGATTTGATCGTCAAGAACATCCGCCCGCGCGACATCGTCACCCGCGAAGCGCTGGAAAATGCGGCGGCGGTGGTCGCGGCGACCGGCGGCTCGACCAATGCGGCGCTGCATCTGCCGGCCATCGCTCACGAATGCGGCATAAAATTCGACCTTTTCGACGTCGCCGAAATTCTCAAAAAAACCCCGTATATCGCGGATTTGAAACCGTCCGGCCGTTATGTCGCCAAAGATATGTTTGAAGCTGGCGGTGTTCCGCTTCTGATGAGGACGCTGCTCGATCACGGCTTCCTTCATGGCGACTGCCTCACCGTCACCGGCCGCACGATCGCGGAGAATATGAAGGCGGTGAAGTGGAATCCGGACCAGGACGTTATTTACCCGGCCGACAAGCCTTTATCGCCGACCGGCGGTGTCGTTGGTCTCAGAGGTAATCTCGCGCCCGAGGGCGCGATCGTTAAGGTTGCCGGCATGGCGGGCTTGCGTTTCAGCGGGCCGGCGCGCTGCTTCGACGGCGAGGAAGCTTGCTTCGAAGCCGTGAAAAACAGGACGTACAGGGAAGGCGACGTGTTGGTCATCCGTTACGAGGGCCCGAAAGGCGGCCCCGGCATGCGTGAAATGCTGTCGACCACCGCTGCGCTCTACGGTCAGGGCATGGGCGGCAAGGTCGCGCTGATCACCGACGGCCGTTTCTCCGGCGCGACGCGGGGCTTCTGCGTCGGCCACGTCGGTCCCGAGGCCGCCGTGGGCGGCCCGATCGGGCTCATTCGCGACGGCGACATCATCGAGCTCGATGCCGAGAAGGGCACGCTGGACGTGAAGCTGAGCGCCGCCGAGCTTGCAGCCCGCGCCAAGGACTGGAAGCCGCGCGCGGAGGAATACGGGTCCGGCTATTTGTGGAAATACACTCAGCAGGTCGGACCGGCGCGCAATGGCGCGGTGACCCATCCGGGCGGCAGTGCCGAGAAGGCGTGTTATGCGGACACCTAGCGCAGCCATCCACCGCATCGCGAGCGGCAGAGGTGTCGCGCTGGCGAGCGCGCTGTGCATCGCCGTCGGGCTCGGCTTCGGCACCGTGCGCGGCCCGGTGCTCGGGCTTTCGATCGCGCCGGCCTTCGCTTTCGACGGCACGACGACACCGAGTACGGCGGCACTGACGCCGAACGACGGCTTGCGCAACACCAACCATCCGCTGCTCGACGAAAAGGCCAAAGCGCTGACCGCGCTGCAATATGCGGCGGAGCAGGGCCAGCCGGCGGCGCAATGGAAGCTCGGCCGCATGTACGCCGACGGCGACGGCGTGCCGCAAGACCAGATCCGCGCCTTCAATTATTTCAGCGAGATCGCCAATACTCATCCCGACGAGAGTCCGGGCACGGCGCAGGCGCGCTTCGTCGCCAACGCCTTCGTGTCGCTCGGGCACTACTATCTGGCCGGAATTCCCAATTCCAAGATCAAGCCCAACGCGGCGCGGGCCCGCGAGCTCTACACCTACGCGGCGACCTATTTCGGCGATGCCGATGCGCAATACGAGCTCGGCCGGCTCTATCTCGACTCGTCGCCGAACGATCCGCACGAAGCGGCGCGCTGGTTCCAGCTTGCCGCCAACAAAGGCCAATGCCGCGCCGAGGCTGCCCTCGGCGATATCCTGTTCCAGGGCCAACATATGCCGCGCCAAGCTGCGCGTGGCCTGATGTGGCTCACGCTCAGCAAGGATTGCGTCGGTCCCGACGAAAGCTGGGTCAAGCCGCTCTACGACAACGCCTTCCGCCGCGCCAACGATGACGAGCGGGCGATGGCGCTGGTTTATCTGGAAGGTTGGCTCAAGGGCCGGCGCGATTAGCGCTATTTCGCCGCAATATCCAGATCGATCCACACCGGCACGTGGTCGGACGGCTTCTCCCAGCTACGCACATGCTTGTCGATGCCGGCGTCGGCGAGCTTGTCGGCGGCGAGTGGCGACAGCAGCAGGTGATCGATGCGGATGCCGTTGTTCTTCTGCCAGGCGCCGGCCTGATAATCCCAGAATGTATAGAGGCCGGCATCGTCGCTGGTCGCGCGCACTGCGTCGGTAAGACCGAGATTCACCAGCGCGCGGAATTCGTCGCGCGTCTTCGGCAGGAACAGCGCGTCGCCGGTCCAGGCCTGCGGGTTGCGCGCGTCTGCTGTGGTCGGAATGACGTTGTAGTCGCCGGCCATGACCAGCGGCTCTTCGAGCTTAAGCCGCTCGCGGGCGTAAGCGGACAGCCGCTTCATCCAGCCGATCTTGTAAGTGTATTTCTCGGTGTCGGGCGGATTGCCGTTGGGCAGATAGATGCTGGCGACCCGCAGCGCGCCGTTCGCCGTCGACACCACCGCTTCGATGAAGCGGGCGTGATCGTCCTTGTCGTCGCCGGGCAGGCCGTTGTTGACCTCGTCGAAAGGAAATCGCGACAGCAGCGCGACGCCGTTGAACGCTTTTTGGCCGTGGACGGCGACGTTGTAGCCAAGCGACTCGAAGGCATCGCGCGGAAACGCGTCATCGACGCATTTGGTTTCCTGCAGGCAGACGATGTCGGGTTTGCGCTCGGCAAGCCAGGTGCGCGCGGAATCGGTGCGCTGCTTGATGGAATTGACGTTCCAGGTGGCAATACGCACGGGAGCAACTTGTTTGGTGCTAAAGGGCGAAGCTCGTACCGCAGCCGCACGATGCGGTGGCCTGCGGATTGTTGACCTTGAACGACGAGCCGATCAAATCGTCGACAAAGTCGATCTCGCTGCCGGTCATGTAATTGAGCGAGACCGGATCGATCAGCACCGTGGCGCCGCTTTTCTCGATGACGGTGTCGTCGTCGGCGCGATCACGTTCGGTGTCGAATTTGTACGAGAATCCCGAGCAGCCACCGCCCTCGACGCTGACGCGCAGCATGGTGCCGGCCGGCTCCTTTTGCAGGATCTCGCCGATCTTCCGCGCCGCCCGTTCGGTCACGACGACGTTGGCTTCCACAAGGTTGGCTTCCATAGTCACGATCTCCGGCCGGGACTCGCACGGATTGCCACGGCGCTACCACGATAGTTAAGTGCGCCGGTACTCAAGGTCAATTGCCGGCAGCCGGACGATCGATGGCGATGGATGGCACATTCCGCGCGCCTTTTGCCTGCGATCCGGGGCAAAGCCGCGGCCGGCTGCACCCCGAGCCGGTCAGCAAGAGCCGCAGCGCCTTCCGCCGCGACTGCGACCGTATCATCCATTCGACCGCCTTCCGCCGTCTCAAGCACAAGACGCAAGTGTTCGTGTTCGACGAGGGCGATCATTACCGCACCCGGCTCACTCATACGCTGGAAGTCACGCAGGTGTCGCGGGCGCTGGCGCGCGCGCTCGGCGTCGATGAAGATTTGGCCGAGGCGCTGGCGCTGGCCCACGATCTCGGCCATCCGCCGTTCGGCCATGCCGGCGAGCGCGCGCTCGATGCCTGCCTCGCGGCCTATGGCGGTTTCGATCACAACGCCCAGACCTTGCGCGTCGTCACCGCGCTGGAGCGCCGCTACCCGGCCTTCGATGGCCTCAACCTCACGTGGGAAACGCTCGAAGGCTTGGTCAAGCACAACGGTCCGCTCACTACGCGCGATGGAACGCCGCTCGGCCACTATCGCGAGCACGGCATCCCCGAGAGCATTTTGGATTATTCGCGGCTTCAGGATTTGCAATTGTGGAGTTTTCCGAGCGTGGAGGCGCAGATCGCCGCCTTTGCCGACGACATCGCCTACGACGCCCACGACATCGACGACGGACTGCGTGCCGAATTGTTCGATCTCGATGACATCGCCACCGTGGCGCTGCCGGGCCGCATCATCGGCGAGGTCCGGGCCAGCCATCCGGGGCTCGACGCCGGACGCCAGGTCCATGAGCTGATCCGCCGGCTGATCGGGTTATTGATCGAGGATGTCATCGCCGAAACCAGCCGCAAGCTCGCCGCGCTGGCGCTGCAAACGGCCGACGACGTGCGGCAGGCCAAAACTTTGGTCGCAGGCTTCTCGCCGGCGACAGCGGAAGCCGACCGCGCTATCAAAAGCTTCCTGAAAGTCCGGATGTACCGCCACGCCCGCGTCATGCAGGTCATGGATCAGGCGGCTGGCGTGGTGCGCGACCTGTTTGCGCGCTATAGCGCCCATCCCGGCGACCTGCCGGCGGAATGGAGTGAGAGGCTGGACGGCCTCGAGGAGGCGGCGCGTGCGCGTCGCATTGCCGATTTCATTGCCGGCATGACCGACCGCTTTGCGCTTGCCGAGCACGAACGCCTTTTTGACACGACGCCTGAATTGCGTTAGGCGCGCGGCGCGCTCAGGGCGCTTTGCAGCATGGCCACAAAGAACATTTTTGCTGACATTCTCGGTCGCGTCCGTAGCGCGACCGCCGACGTTCTGACCGCCGGCATCGACCAGTCGCGCGTAACCGTCGAGCCGCCGCGCGATCCGGCGCACGGCGATATCGCCACCAATGCCGCCATGGTGCTGGCCAAGGACGCCGGCCGCAAACCGCGCGAGCTTGCCGAGGCGATCGCGGACAAGCTGCGCGCCGATGCTGTTGTCGCCAAGGTCGACGTCGCTGGTCCTGGCTTTATCAACATCACGCTCAAGCCGACCGCCTGGGTCGCGGCGCTGCGCGGCGCGGTGCAATTGGGCGCGCAATACGGCGTGAGCGATAGCGGCGGCGGCGTTCCAGTCAACGTCGAATATGTCTCGGCCAATCCGACCGGGCCGATGCATGTCGGCCATGGCCGCGGCGCCGTGTTCGGCGATGCCTTGGCAAACCTGCTCGCCTTCGCCGGCTTCAAGGTGACGCGCGAATATTACGTCAACGACGCCGGCGCCCAGGTCGATGTGCTCGCGCGCTCGGCTTATCTGCGCTATCGCGAGGCGCTCGGCGAGGACATCGGCACGATTCCCGAAGGCCTTTATCCCGGCGATTATCTCAAGCCGGTCGGCGCCGCACTTGCCGCGCAATACAAAGATGCGCTGACAAAGCAGCCCGAGGCCGAATGGCTGCCTGTCGTTCGCGCCAAGGCGATCGAGATGATGATGGCGTCGGTGCGCGCCGACCTCGCCGCGCTCAACATCAGCCACGAGGTATTCTATTCGGAACGCTCGATGATCGCCGGCGGCACCGACCTTGTGGCCGCGACGATCGAATGGCTGCGCCAGCGCGGCTATGTCTATGACGGCCGCCTGCCGCCGCCGAAGGGAGCGCCGGTCGAGGACTGGGAAGATCGCGAGCAGACGCTGTTCCGCTCCACCGAATTCGGCGATGACGTCGACCGGGCGCTGAAGAAGTCCGACGGCTCCTACACCTACTTCGCCTCCGACATTGCCTATCACCGTTCCAAGATCGAGCGCGGCTTTCGCACGCTGATCGATGTCTGGGGCGCCGACCACGGCGGCTACATCAAGCGCATGCAGGCGGCCGTCGCGGCGCTGAGCGACCGCAAGGCCGAGCTCGACGTCAAGGTTATTCAGCTCGTCAAGCTGTTGCGGGCGGGCGTACCGGTCACGATGTCGAAGCGGGCAGGGGAATTCGTGACACTGCGCGAAGTCGTCGACGAAGTCGGCCGCGACGCCGTGCGCTTCATGATGCTGTTTCGCAAGAACGCCGCGGTGCTCGATTTCGACCTCGCCAAGGTGATCGAGCAGTCGCGCGACAACCCGGTGTTCTACGTCCAATACGGCCACGCCCGCGGCCAGTCGATATTCCGCAATGCCCGGGCGGCGTTTTCCGACCTGCCGAACGATGTTGAGAGTTTGGTTGAAGGCGCCGAGCTGGAGCGGCTTTCAGACCCTGCAGAACTCGCCTTGATGCGGCAAATTGCGCTGTATCCGAGGGTCGTGGAAGCCGCTGCGGCGGCCCACGAACCGCACCGAATTGCCTTTTATCTGTTTGACTTAGCCAGCGAATTTCATGCGCTCTATACGCTTGGCAACACAAAGCCACATTTACGTTTCATTATCCAGAATGATCGACAACTGACGGAAGCGCGACTCGTACTTGTACAAGGTGTCGTAACCGTTCTCTCGTCGGGGCTGGCGCTGCTTGGGGTCGAGGCGCCAAACGAGATGCGGTAATTCGCGCCGTTTGGGATGTAAGGGTGCGGACGACGGGGAATCAGCCCAGTATCGCGTAACCGCCTGGACCGAGGCGAATTCGATGGCCGACAACAATTTTCGTCCGTTCCGCAGCCGCGACACGCTGGCGCGCGAGGACGTCGATCCGATGAGCGGCGCCGCGCGCGATCCGCTCGCCGAGCTGGCGCGGATCATCGGCCAGAGCGATCGGGTCAATCAATTCGATCGTGCCCCAAAGCACGACCCAAAGCACGACCCAAGGCACAACGTGGTGGAGACGCTGGACGAACCGCTGCCGGCGCCGGCTGACCGCGATTGGGCGGCCGATGACGGCTACGCCGAGTCCGATGCGCCGGATCAATATGCGGAAGAGAGCTACGTTCAGCCGCGGCTTCCCGACCCTTATCCGTCCGAACGCGCTCACGAGCGGTATGATCGCGACGACGAGCGCGTACCGTCGATCGCCAGCCAATATTCCGAGCCAGCCGAGCATTACGACGACCCCCACGATGACGAGAGCGCGCACGACGCACGCTATCGCGAAGAGGACGCGCCTCCGCCGCGACCCGCTGGCCGGCAGCCGGCCTTGGCGCCGCAATCCGATGACGACGAATACGAAGCCGAAGACCGATGGGACGACCGGGCGGGTCGTCAGTCCGACGACGCCGAAGACTATGACGACGAAACCCCGGCAAGACCGCGGCGCAGCGGCCTCGTCGTGGTTTTGGCCATGGTGGGCTTGGTCATGATCGGTGCCGGCGGCGCTTTTGCTTATCGCGCGATGTTTGGCGGCGCGATCCTGGCGCCGACGCTGCCGCCGGTGATCAAGGCGAACGACGCTCCGAACAAGATCGTGCCCCAAGCCGCGGCGTCGAACCCGGCTGGCACGGCGACATCAGGTTCGCCGGAGAAGCTGGTGTCACGCGAGGAACAGCCGGTCGCGATCCAGCCGCCGAATGCGCCGCCGCGTGTCGTTTCGACAATTCCGGTGCTGCCGGCACCCGGCGCCGCACCTGCCGGCCCATCCGCCGCCGCGGTGCCTTCGCTGCCCGCAGTCCCTGCGTCGCCGTCGGCTCCGCCAAGGGTCGCCGGGCCTGCTCAACCGTCGCCGACAGCAACGGCCGGATCGCCGGAGCCCAAAAAGGTTCACACCGTCACCATCCGGGGCGACCAGATGGGCAATGCCAATGCGGCGGCCCCTGCACCGGCGCCCGCCGCGGCGCCTGCGGCCCGTGCCAAAGCGACCGACGCGCCTGTCGTCCGGCAAAGCCCGGCACCCAAGGCCGGCGGCAACGCGCCGCTGGCCATCGTGCCGGTCGCCCAAGGTGCAGCACCGGCTGCGGAGCCGCCGCCGCGCTCCCACGTGGCACGTACCGAACCGCCCAGCGCCCCGGTCGCCACAGCACCCGCCCCGGCGCCGTCGGCAGGCGGCTATGCGGTCCAGGTCACCTCACAGCGCTCCGAGGCCGACGCCCAAACCGAGTTCAAATCGCTCCAGGCCAAATTCCCCGGCCAGCTCGGCAGCCGCCAGCCGATCATCCATCGCGCCGATCTCGCCGAAAAAGGCACCTTTTACCGCGCCCTGGTCGGTCCCTTCGCCTCCTCGGAGGCGGCCGCTGCCATGTGCAGCAATTTGAAGGCCGCCGGCGGCAGCTGCATCGTCCAGAAGAATTAGCGCCCGCACGCTTGACCCTCGCGTTGGGCGCGGGCTAATCCGCGCCAATGCGCGCCTTCATCACCGGCGTTGCAGGGCCTGCGTTGACGCATGAGGAACGGCAGTTTCTCGGCGAAGCGCAGCCCTGGGGTCTCATTGCTTTCTCGCGGAATATCGCTGGTCCCGACCCATTGCGTCGGCTGATCGGCGAGTTCCGCAGTGCCGTCGGCCGCGACGCCCCGGTCCTGATCGACCAGGAGGGCGGCCGGGTGCAGCGTCTTGGCCCGCCGCATTGGTCGAGCTACCCGCCAGGCGCCGCCTATGGCGTGCTCTACGACCGGGATCGTGAAACCGGCCTTGCCGCGGCCCGGCTCGGCGGCCGGCTGATTGCCAGCGATCTTACCGGCGTCGGCATCGACGTCGATTGCATGCCGCTCGCCGATGTGCCGGTCCCGGGGTCCGATGCGGTGATCGGCGACCGCGCCTACGGCACGGAACCGGGCAAGGTGTCGGCTATCGCCGGCGCGATTGTCGAGGGTCTGGCGGATGGCGGCATTCTGCCCGTGCTCAAGCATATCCCTGGCCACGGTCGCGCCACGGCGGACAGTCATAAACGGCTGCCGGTGGTCACGACCGACCGGGCGACACTGGACGCGACCGATTTTGCCGCTTTCCGCCCACTGGCTGGCCTGCCGCTCGGCATGACCGCACATGTTGTGTTCAGTGCCATCGACCCCGTGGCGCCGGCCACCTTATCGGCGGCTATAGTGGGCGGCGTGATTCGTGATTCGATAGGCTTTCGGGGCCTTTTAATGAGCGACGACATCTCCATGGGCGCCTTGTCGGGCTCGCTGTCGGAGCGCACCGGCGCTGCGATCGCGGCCGGCTGCGACATGGTCCTGCATTGCAACGGCAAGCTTGCCGAGATGCGCGCGGTTGCCGCGGCGGTGCCCGTGCTCGCCGGTGAGGCGGCGCGCTGTGCGGCTGCTGCGCTCGCGACCAAGCGCCCGCCGGCGCCTTTCGACGTTGCCGCGGGCCGGGCCGAGTTCTCCCGTCTCATGAAAGGCACCTGGCCGCCTGCCGAGGTGGTCGCATGAACGCCGACGATTTTCAGTTCGAGGGCGAACTGCCGGAGCGCGCCACCGATGAGCCGGCGCTGGTCGTCGACGTCGAAGGCTTTGAAGGTCCGCTCGATCTCCTGCTCACGCTCGCGCGCCAGCAAAAAGTCGATCTGGCCAAAATCTCGATCCTCGCGCTCGCCGACCAGTATCTCGCCTTCATCGACGCGGCGCGAAAGCTGCGCCTGGAGCTTGCCGCCGATTATCTGGTGATGGCGGCGTGGCTCGCTTATCTGAAATCGCGCCTGCTGCTGCCGGAGCAGCATGCCCCCGATGGGCTGAGCGCCGAGGACATGGCCAATGCGCTGGCGCAGCGGCTGCGCCGGCTCGAAACGATCCGCAATGTCGCCGAGCAATTGCTTAACCGGCCGCAGCTCGGCCGCGAGGTTTTCCAGCGCGGCGCGCCCGAGCCGATCGCCGAGATCAAACATCCGCAATGGTCGGCGACGCTTTATGACCTACTGACGGCCTATGCCGGGCGGCGGCAGACCCAGGCGCGATCCTTCGTCCGCATGCCCAAGCGCACGGTGTGGTCGCTCGCCGAAGCGCGCGAGGCGCTGGAACGGCTGATCGGTCTCTCCATGGAGTGGAGCCCGCTCGACCAATATTTGGCCGAATATCTGGTGGAGCCGTCGATGAAAGCGACGGTGATGGCATCGAGCTTTGCCGCGACGCTCGAACTGGTGCGCGAAGGCCATCTCGAGCTGAACCAGCACGCGGCTTTTGCACCGCTTTACGTGCGCAAGCGACAGAAGACGGAAGACGGCGGCGTGGCCGCCGAAACGGGGAATGGGTAGAGGGAGACCCGCAATGGGGAATGTGGCGGAGATGCGTGTGATCGTCGGAGATAAGGGCCGGGAAACCGAGCGCGCGGAAGAATTGCGCATTCTCGAAGCCTTGCTGTTCGCCGCCGAGGGCCCGCTCGACGAAAAAGTCTTGGCCAAGCGCCTGCCGGCCGGCGTCGACGTGCGCGCGCTGCTCACGCAATTGCAGAAAGAGTACGAGCCGCGCGGCGTGAACCTCGTTCGCGTCGCTGGCAAATGGACGCTGCGCACCGCGAGCGATCTGGCGTGGCTGTTGACCCACGAAGCGACGGTGACGCGGAAACTGTCGCGCGCCGCCATCGAGACGCTCGCCATCGTCGCCTATCACCAGCCGGTGACGCGCGCCGAGATCGAAGAAATCCGTGGCGTCACCACCTCGAAGGGAACCCTCGACGTGCTGCTCGAGACCGGCTGGATCAGGCTGCGCGGCCGCCGCAAGGCGCCGGGCCGCCCGGTGACCTACGGCACCAACGAGGCGTTCCTGTCCCATTTCGGGCTGGAGGCGCTCAACGACCTGCCTGGCCTCGACGAGCTCAAGGGTGCCGGCCTGATCGAGCCGTCGCTGCCCGCGGGCTTCAGCGTGCCGGTGCCGTCGGACGATCCGGCCTTGCGGGACGACGAAGACCCGCTCGAACCGGGCGATCTCGACCTCGGCCTGGCACCGCCCGCCGGCCGCAGCGAGGAATAAAGCCGCCCGCTCGCCGATCATGTGATCGGAAAACGGCCACCGGAGCGTTAACGGCAGCCGCGTTAGCCCTGCGGCCGTTGGGCATTCCGGCAATGCTTGTTTTTGCCGCCCTTGGCGCCTAGGTTCTGGCGAAATCGACATGTTGCCGCGGGCCCAAGGTGCGGTGCCGTTGCGGACGGAGGGTTTCATGGGCTCATTGAGCATCTGGCATTGGTTGATCGTCGGCGCCGTGCTGCTGCTGGTCTTCGGCGGCCGCGGCAAGATTTCCGACATGATGGGCGACGTCGCCAAGGGTATCAAAGCCTTCAAGAAGGGCATGACCGAGGACGAGACGGTGGAAGCCGCGCCCAAGTCCGACGCGCCGATCAAGACCATCGATCATCAGGCCGCCGCCGACATGAAGCGGCGCGCCGAGTCCGAGAGCAAGGTCTAAGCGCTCGCCGCGCCCTCGCGCCGATCGCCGCGGCCCGCCAGGCAAGCTGCGGCAGCGGGCGGTCGAGGCGTCCGGAGAGTTTTCATGTTCGACATTAGTTGGAGCGAGTTCCTGCTGATCGGCGTCATTGCGCTGATCGTGATCGGGCCGAAGGAGCTGCCCGGCGTGTTGCGCACGCTCGGCCAGTACACCCGCAAGGTCCGCGGCATGGCGGCCGACTTCCAGAACCAGTTCCAGGAAGCGATGCGCGAGGCTGAGATGACCGACCTGAAGAAGCAGGTCGACGATCTGGCGCATGACGTCAAGAATTTCGATCCGCTCAAGGATGTGCGCAGCGATCTTGAGACCACTGGCAAAGATATCGAACGCTCACTCGAGGCCAAGCCGGAGCCGAAAGCGGAGCCGCCGCTCGACGGCGGCTTTGCCGTGAGCGATGCTGCGCCCGCGGTCGAAACGGCCGCGCCTACCGCCGAAATAGCCGCGCCTGTCGCGGTGGTGGAACGCAGCGACCTCGAGCCTGCAGGCGCCGAAGCGGCGAAGACTGAGCCTCCCGCGGAGACCGCACAACCGGACAGCACGGAACGTCCGGCATGAGCCACGACGACGAAGAGAAGGAGATCGAGGCGACCAAGGCGCCGCTGATGGATCACCTGATCGAGCTACGGTCGCGGCTGATCAAGGCGGCGGCGGCATTCATCATCGCCATGGTCTGCTGCTTCTTCTTCGCCAGGGAGATCTACAACATTTTGACCTGGCCTTACGTGTGGGTCGCCGGCCCGGAGAATTCGAAATTCATCTATACGGGCCTGCTCGAATATTTCGTCGTGCAGCTCAAGATCGCAGCATTCGGGGGCACCTTCATTGCGTTCCCGGTGATCGCCACGCAAATCTACATGTTCGTCGCGCCCGGCCTTTATCGCAACGAGAAGCAGGCGTTCCTGCCGTACCTGATCGCCACTCCGGTGTTCTTCCTGATGGGATCGATGGTGGTCTATTTCGTGGTTTGGCCGATGCTGGCGCGGTTCTCGCTCAGCATGCAGCAAATGGGCGGGCCGGGGCAGGCGACGATAGAGCTGTTGCCCAAGGTCGAAGACTATCTGTCGCTGATGATGAAGCTGATGCTGGCCTTCGGCATCGCCTTCCAGCTTCCGGTGATCCTGACGCTACTCGGCCGCGTCGGCATCATCACCTCGGACCAGCTCAAGGCCAAGCGCCGCTATTTCATCGTCATCGCCTTCGTCATCGCCGCGGTTCTGACGCCGCCCGACGTGCTCAGCCAATTGTCCCTTGCGCTGCCGCTGCTCGCCCTCTACGAGGGCTCGGTCTGGTCGGTGAAGATCGTCGAAAAGCGCGCGGCCGCCGAGCGCGCTGCCGCTGCGGCGGCGGCCAAGCCGGCGGAATAAGGCTTTTCTCTTCCGTCATTGCCGGACTTGATCCGGCAATCCATGGGGCGGCGAGGCAGCATGGATGCGCGGGTCAAGCCCGCGCATGACGAAATGGGGATGCTATAAGGGCGTCCCGATTCCCTGAGTAGTGATTGATGCACGACATCCGATTCATTCGCGACAATCCCGACGCTTTCGACAGAGCGCTGGCGCGGCGCGGCTTGGAGCCGCAGGCGCAGCGCCTGATCGCGCTCGACGAGCAGCGCCGCGTGAAAATCCTCGCGCTCGAAACCGCGCAGGCGCGGCGCAACGCGGCGTCGAAGGAAATCGGCGAGGCGAAGAAGAACAAGGACGAGGAGAAAGCCAAGGGATTGCTGAGCGAGGTCGCTACGCTGAAACAATCTATGCCGACGATGGAGGCGGCGGAGAAAGAAGCTTCCAAGGCGCTGAACGACGCGTTGGCGGAAATTCCCAACCTGCCGCTCGATGAAGTGCCTGAAGGCAAGGACGAAAAAGACAACGTCGAACATCATCGGTTTGGGGCGAAACGCGATTACGCCTTCGCGCCCAAGCAGCATTTCGATCTCGGCGAAGTACTTGGCCAAATGGATTTTGAAACCGCCGCAAAACTCTCTGGAGCGCGATTTGTTGTATTAAAGAAGGGTCTGGCCCGGCTCGAACGCGCTCTCGGCCAATTTATGCTCGATGTGCATACGAGCGAGCCACACAATTACACCGAAGTTTCACCGCCGCTGCTTGTGCGGGATGATGTCATGTTCGGCACGGCGCAATTACCAAAGTTTGAAGAAGATCAATTTTTTGCGTTGAAATGGAATGTGGTGAATGAAGCTCGGAAGGAAGGCCTTGAGGCCGAACAAGAAGACGATCCGATGTTTGAGTCTTTGGGGCACGAAGGTGTCTTCCGATATTTTCTGAATTTACTTCAGAACGATCGTCTCTCCCTCATCCCGACGGCGGAGGTTCCGCTAACCAACCTTGTCCGCGAATCTATCCTCGAAGAAGCGCAATTACCGATGCGGTTCACCGCCTGCACGCCGTGCTTCCGCGCCGAGGCGGGCGCCGCCGGCAAGGACACGCGCGGCATGATCCGGCAGCATCAGTTCACCAAGGTTGAGCTTGTTTCCATCACCACGCCCGAGCAAAGCAAAGATGAACATGAACGTATGCTCGCCTGCGCCGAGGAGGTTCTAAAAAGACTCGATCTGCACTATCGCGTCATGACGCTAAGCACCGGCGACATGGGCTTTGCGTCACGAAAAACCTACGACATCGAAGTCTGGCTGCCCGGCCAAAATATGTACCGCGAGATTTCATCGTGCTCGATCTGCGGCGAGTTCCAGGCGCGGCGCATGAATGCGCGGTATCGCACCAAGGAGGGCCGCGCCGTGCGGCATGTGCACACCCTCAACGGCTCCGGCGTTGCCGTCGGGCGCGCGCTGATTGCGGTGATGGAGACCTATCAGCAGGCCGACGGCTCGATTGCGGTGCCCGATGTGTTGCAGAGCTACATGGGCGGCATGAAAAAGATCGAGAAGTAATCAGTGCGCATCCTTGTCACCAACGACGACGGCATTCACGCGGAAGGGCTCGACGTGTGCGAGAAGATCGCGCGCTTGCTGTCCGACGACGTCTGGGTGGTCGCGCCGGAATACGATCAGTCCGGCGTCGCGCACTCCCTTTCGCTTAATGATCCGCTGCGCTTGCGCCAGATCGGGGAGCGGCGCTTTGCGGTGCGCGGCACGCCGACCGATTGCGTCATCATGGGCGCGCGCCATCTGCTCAACGGCCACGATCCCGATCTGGTGCTGTCCGGCGTCAATCGCGGCCGCAATGCCGGCGAGGATGTGATCTATTCCGGCACCATCGCTGGCGCGATGGAGGGCACGGTGCTCGGCATTCCCTCGGTCGCGCTGTCGCAATCCTATAAATCGCGCAGCGGCCAACCGCCCCATTGGGAAACCAGCCTGCAGTTCGCGCCCGACATCATCCGCCGCGTGCTGGCCGAAGGCATGCCGAGCGACGTGCTGATCAATGTCAATTTTCCCGATTGCGCGCCGGGCGAGGTCAAACGCATCGCCGTGACCAGCCAGGGGCGCCGGCGGCAGGAGCGGCTACATATCGACAAACGCACCGACGGCCGCGGCAATCCCTATTACTGGATCGCCTATGTGCGCCAGAATTTTGCCAAAGCGCCGAACGGCTCTGACCTTGCCGCGCTCGACGAGCGCTGCATTGCGGTGACGCCGCTCAAGCTCGATCTCACCGACGAGCCCACGGTGACGAAGTTCGCCAAGCTTTTCGAGTGATGGGGTTCAGGCGCTGGCCGGCTTCGGCACGGCAGCTTGCAATGCCCGCTCCAGCTCCTCGACCCGGAACGGCTTCTGCAAGATCGGATGAGCGCGGTAGGCTTCCGGTACCCCGCGCAGGTCGGCGCCGGTGGCAAATACGAACGGCAGTCCGCGCTGGGTCAAAATCTCGGCCACCGGCGTAATCGGCTCACTGTGCAGGTTGACGTCGAGGATCGCGACGTCGAACTGTTCTTGCTGTGCCAGCGCCATGGCCTCGTCGAGTGCGCCGGCTTCCGCCGTCATGGTGTAGCCGATGTCCGAGAGCATGCCGTCGAGCAGCATGCGAATCATCGATTCGTCCTCGACGACAAGGACGCGCCGGCCCACGGCGGCTTTCGCCTCTGACACCATCTTTTCCCCGTGCTGCCCGGTCCCATTGAGGGTCAGCGTGCTCGTAACGCCGTGGATTGCGATCAGTTCCCTTAAACCTGGGCGAAATTTTGCGTCCGTCCGGCGCTTGCCGAACCACCACCATCGCGGAACAGTATAAGAGCTGCCGGCATAGTGGTAGAAGGCTTTACCGCACGGTCATAAGGCGAGGTCATTGTGGCCGCAGTCCAAGCCGCCGACGTCGAACGCATGGGGTTTCAGCTGGCGCTGCGCCGGCGCGGCATCACCGACCAGGCGGTGCTGCGCGCCATGGACGAGGTGCCGCGCGAATATTTCGTCGCCGCCGAATTCACCGACAGCGCCTATGCCGATCAGGCGCTGCCGATCGCCTGCGGCCAGACCATCAGCCAGCCTTACGTGGTCGGCTACATGACCGAGCAATTGGAGCTCGCGCCGGCGCATCGCGTCCTCGAAATCGGTACCGGCTCGGGCTATCAGGCCGCCGTGCTGTCGCGGATTGCCCGCGACGTGGTGAGCATCGAGCGCTACCGGACATTGGCCGACGTCGCCCGCGAGCGCCTCAAGACGCTCGGCTACAGCAACGTCACCATTGTCGCCGGCGACGGACTGATGGGCGCGCCGGAGCGCGCGCCGTTCGACCGCATCATCGTCACCGCCGCCGCGGAAGAAATCCCCAACGCGCTCGTCGAACAGCTCGGCGAGGGCGGCAAGCTGGTGCTGCCGCTCGGGCCGCGCAGCGGCACGCAATACATCGTCAAATTAACCAAGATGGCGGACGGCACGCTCTCGCGAGAAGATCTCATCGCCGTGAGATTCGTGCCGTTACTGCCCGGACAGGCGCGGGAATTGTAGCGCCAGAGCCACAGTTCCAATTATCTTTAAGGTCGCGCGCAATCGCTTAAAGGCCTGTTTACCGCAACGTAGTTTATTCGCCCGCTAGTATTTGTTGCGTGCGGGCGAGTCATGATGTGGGCGTCGCGTCGGTCGGCCTTGTGGCCGCGTATAGTTGCCGTTTCGTTAATCGGCTTGGGCGTCGCGAATTGCAGCAGCGATTCGGGACGTCTATCGGATATTTTCGGCTCCAATAGCGCGTCGCGCAACGACACCACCGGATCGATCCCGCAGAGCACGCCGGCAGGTCACGTCGAAAGCCGGCCGCTGCCGCATTTGGCCGGCGCCGCGCCGCAAGGGTCTTCAGGCGGCGGCCAGGGCATGGCGTCGTATCAACCCAATTCCGAGGTCACCGGTTCACTGCCGGCTGCGCCGCCGCCTCCCGTCTGGACTTGGGAAGGCGGCACACCGATCACGGTCGCGCCCGGCGAGACGCTTGAGATGATTTCGCGCCAGCACGGCGTGCCGGTCTCCGCCCTCATGCAGGCCAACAACATCACCAGCCCGGCCATGGTGCATCCGGGCGACCATCTGGTGATCCCACGCCGTTCGCCTTCGACGGCGGCTTACGCGCCGCCGCCGACGCGGATCGCCTCGACCGTACCGGGCATGCCGGTCGGCGCGCCGCGGACCGCATTGGCGCCCACCACCGGCATGCATGTCGTGGCGCCGGGCGAGACGCTGCACAGCATCGCGCGGCTCTACGGCAAGTCGGTGATGGTGCTGGCCACGGCCAACAATATTCGACCCGATACCATGGTGAAGGTCGGCGAACGCATCGTCATTCCGGGCGTGCAACCGGGCGCGGCGGTCGCGCCACACACGCAGGCTTCGGTTGTGCCACCGCCGGGCCCAAGCCTGGCGACCGCGGAATCGCCGCACAGTGCGCGTGTCGCTACGCCCGAGGCGCCCGCGCAGGAGAGCACGATCAAGACCGCGGAGCCTGCCGGAGGGCTGCCGAGCTTCCGCTGGCCGGTACGCGGCCGCGTCATCGCCAGCTTTGGGCCGACGCCGAACGGGTTACAGAACGACGGCATCAATCTCGCGGTGCCCGAGGGCACGCCGGTCAAGGCGGCCGAGGACGGCGTCGTCGCCTATGCCGGCAACGAGCTCAAGGGCTACGGCAATCTGGTGCTGGTGCGTCACAGCAACGGCTTCGTCACCGCCTACGCCCACGCCAGCGACATTCTCGTCAAGCGCGGTGAAACAGTGAAACGCGGGCAGGTGATCGCGCATTCCGGCCAGACCGGAAATGTGACATCGCCGCAGCTTCACTTCGAAATCCGCAAAGGCTCGACGCCGGTCGATCCGTCGCAATATCTCAACGGCGCGTAGGGAAGCTAGCTTCCCGTCTTGACGCCGAGGCGGCCCGCCAAATCCTGCACGTATTGCCACGCCACGCGGCCTGAGCGCGCGCCGCGGGTCGTTGCCCATTCGAGCGCTTCACGGCGCAGCTCTGCGGCATCGACCGGCACGCGGTAACGGGCGACATAGGCGTCGACCATGGCCAAATATTCGTCCTGGCTGCAGCGGTGGAAGCCGAGCCACAGCCCGAAGCGGTCCGACAGCGACACCTTCTCCTCGACCGCTTCGCCGGGATTGATCGCGGTCGAGCGTTCGTTCTCCACCATGTCGCGCGCCATCAGATGGCGGCGGTTCGAAGTGGCGTAGAAGATGACGTTCTCCGGCCGGCCTTCGATGCCGCCTTCGAGCATGGTCTTGAGCGATTTGTAGGAGGTGTCCTCGGCGTCGAACGACAGATCGTCGCAGAACACGATGAAGCGTTGCGGCGCGCCGCGCAGAATTCCCATCAGCTCGGGCAGCGATTCGATGTCCTCGCGGTGGATTTCGATAAGCTTCAACCCGGCGGCCGGATGCGCGGCGCCGATCGTCGCATGGGCCGCCTTGACCAGGGAGGATTTGCCCATGCCGCGCGCGCCCCACAGCAACGCGTTGTTGGCCGGCAGGCCGCGGGCAAAGCGTTCGGTGTTTTCGACCAACAGATCGCGCACCCGGTCGATGCCTTTGAGCAGCGACATCTCGACCCTGTTGACGCGGCGCACGGCGGCGAGCTTTCGCCCCTCCGGGTACCAGACGAACGCTTCGGCGGCGGCAAAATCCGGCGCCGCCGGTGCCGCCGGCGCCAGACGTTCGAGGGCGGCTGCGATCCGACCGAGGATTTCGCTGCCGCCGTTGCCGGACAAACGCTGCTCGGCTTTGCCGCGAACGGCCTGCTTTGTTGCTTTCTTTTTGGAATGCGAGGGAGAACGGGCCATATTTTCACCGATTTGCGCCTTCCCTTAGCGGGGTGGGGGAACTCCGGCAAGCGTTGCAATTGGGCCAACGGCGGCTATAGTCCGCGCGATTTCGCGCGCTAAATCGGCCATTCTTTCGAAGGCTGGCGCGCCGCAGAATGGCCCCCCGGAGGAGCAATGTTCATTACGCCCGCATTCGCGCAAAGCAGTCCCATGGACTTTCTTTCACTGCAGAGCCCGATCTGGATGATGATCATGGTCGTAGGGGTCATGTATTTCTTGATCCTGCGCCCGCAGCAGCAGCGGCTGAAGCAGCACCGGGAGATGGTCAAGGCGTTGCGCCGCGGCGACAGCGTGGTGACCAATGGCGGTCTCGTCGGCAAGGTCACCAAGGTGGTGGACGACGACCAGGTCGAGGTCGAGATTTCCGACGGCGTGCGGGTGCGGCAGATGCGCTCGATGATCAGCGAAGTGCGCGCCAAGGGCGAGCCGGTGAAGGAAGACAGCGCGAGCTGATCGGCCTTCGACGTAGCAAGGAATAGCGAAGCCCATGTTGTTTTTCACGCGGTGGAAGGCGGCGGCGATTCTGCTCACGGCATTTGTCGTGTGCCTGTGCGCCGTGCCGAATTTCTTCCCCGAGAGCACCGTGAAGCATTGGCCGGCGTGGGCGCAGCGCCACATCGTGCTCGGCCTCGATTTGCAGGGCGGCTCGCATCTGTTGCTCCAGGTCGATGCCGGCGCCGTGCGCAAGGAGCGGCTGCAATCGCTCAACGACGACGTGCTGCGCGTGCTGCGCCAGGCGCGCATTCAATTCACCGGCCGCGCCATCGTCGGCAACGGCGTACAGGTGCACATCACGCGCGACACCGACGTCGACAATGCGCTCGCCAAGCTGCGCGAACTGTCGACGCCGCTGTCCGGCATCCTCGGCACGTCGGGACAGCGCACTACCGATGTGACCGCAAACGCCGGCGTCATCACGCTCACGCCGAGCGACCCCGCGCTCACCGAACGCATCCGCCAGGCGGTCGATCAGTCGATCCAGATCATCGAGCGGCGCGTCAACGAGCTCGGCCTGGTCGAGCCGACCATCCAGCGCGAAGGCATCGACCGCATCCTGGTGCAGGTGCCGGGCCTGCAGGATCCGTCGCGGCTGAAGGAAATTTTGGGCAAGACCGCGAAGCTCGATTTCCGCATGGTCGATCTGTCGATGCCGGCGGAGCAGGCGGCGCAATCGCGCCCGCCGGCGGACTCCGAAGTTCTCGACGGCGAGGGCGGCGTGAAATATTTGATCGAGAAACGCGTGCTGGTCTCCGGCGCCGATCTGACCGACGCCCAGCCGGGTTTTGACCAGCGCACCAGTGAGCCGATCGTCAGCTTCCGCTTCAATTCGTCCGGCGCCCGTAAATTTGCCGAGGCGACCCAGGCCAATGTCGGCAAACCGTTCGCCATCGTGCTCGACAACAAAGTGATCTCGGCACCGAGGATCAACGAGCCGATCCTTGGCGGATCAGGGCAGATTTCCGGCAGTTTCACCGTTCAGTCGGCCAACGACCTCTCCATCCTGTTGCGCGCCGGCGCGCTGCCGGCGCCGCTGACCATCATCGAGGAGCGCACGGTGGGGCCCGGTCTCGGCCAGGATTCGATCACGGCCGGCGAGCACGCGGCGTATGCGGGCGCGGCGCTGGTCATCGTCTTCATGTTCGCGACCTACGGATTGTTCGGGCTATTCGCCAATATCGCGGTCGCCGTGAACATCGCCATGATCTTCGGCGTGCTGTCGCTACTGAGCGCCACGCTGACGCTGCCCGGCATCGCCGGCATCGTGCTCACGGTCGGCATCGCGGTGGATTCCAACGTGCTGATCTACGAGCGCATCCGCGAGGAAGTGCGCGGTGGCCGCAGCGCGATCAATGCGATCGACGCCGGTTTCAGCCGCGCGCTCGCCACCATTCTCGACTCCAACATCACCACCTTCATCGCCGCGGCGGTGCTGTTCTATATCGGCACCGGGCCGGTGCGCGGCTTTGCCGTGACGCTCGGCATCGGCATTCTCACCAGCCTGTTCACCGCCTTCACGCTGACCCGTCTGATCGTGGCCTATTGGGTGCGCATGTGGCGGCCGCGCACGGTTCCCATCTAATTTTTTGAAAGAGATCACGTGCGCCTTCTCCGCATCGTTCCCGATGACACCAAATTCGACTTCATGCGCTTTCGGCGCATCAGCTTTCCGATATCGGCGCTGCTGTCGATCGTGGCGATCGCGCTGTTTTTCTTCCATGGGCTGAATTTCGGCATCGATTTCGTCGGCGGCACCTTGATGGAGGTGCAGACCAAGGCCGGGCCGGCCGATCTCGCCAAGATGCGCGCGACCATCGGCGGGCTGAAACTCGGCGATTTCCAGCTGCAGGAGTTCGGCGCGCCGAATGACGTGCTGATCCGCATCTCCGAGCAGCCCGGCGGCGACGAGGCGCAGCAGGCGGCGGTGCAGAAGGTGCGCGATGCGCTCGGCGACGAAGTCGACTACCGCCGCGTCGAGGTGGTCGGGCCGAGCGTCTCCACGGAGCTGCTCGCTTACGGCACCATCGGCCTCGTGATGGCGATCGGCGCGATCCTGATCTATCTGTGGTTCCGCTTCGAATGGCAGTTCGCGCTCGGCGCCATGATCGCCAACGTGCACGATCTGGTGCTGACCGTCGGTTTCATGTCGCTCACCCACATCGATTTCGACCTCACCAGTATCGCCGCGCTGCTCACCATTTTGGGCTATTCGCTCAACGATACGGTGGTGATCTACGACCGCATCCGCGAAATGCTGCGCCGCTATAAGCGCATGTCGATGCCCGATCTGCTCAACGTGTCGATCAACGCCACGCTGTCGCGCTCGATCGTGACCCATCTCACCGTGGCGATTTCGCTGTTGGCGTTGCTGCTGTTCGGCGGCCAGGCGATCCACAGTTTTACCGCGACCATGATGTTCGGCGTCGTGCTGGTCGGCACCTATACGTCGGTGTTCATCGCTTCGCCGATCCTGATCTATCTCGGCGTCGGCTCCAGCCGCATGGGAGGCGCCGCCGAAGAGCCTGAACCGCCGGCGCCGAAAGCGGCGGCTACACCGCCCCAGCGCAGCAGAGCCCGCCGCTAGTGGAGGCGCCGCATCTGCCGCGCCAGGCGCTGATCGATGCCCATGGCGGCGGCGGGTTCCGCTTCGCCGGCATGTCGCACCGCGGCTCCTTGCTGTGTCTACCGGACGGCATCTGGGCGTGGCCGGTGTCGGCGCCCGCCGAATTGACGGAAGAGTCGCTGTCGCAGGTCTTTGCCCGCGCCGAATTTCTCGATTTTTTCGTCCTGGGTACTGGCGTTGCGCCTTGGATCATGCCGGAGGCGTTGCGAGCGCGGTTTCGCGAAGCTCACATTTCGGCCGACACTATGGCCACGGGGCCGGCTGTGCGCACCTATAACGTGATGCTGATGGAGAACCGCCGCGTCGGCTCGAGCCTGATCGCGATCGAGTGATGCTAAGCTCGTCGTCATGCAGGATGCCTTCGCCTATTGCGCAGAGCTGGTCCGGACCGCCGATCGCGACCGCTTTCTCAGCGCGTTGTTCGCGCCGGCGCAGCATCGCGCCGCGCTGCACGCGCTCTATGCCTTCAACGTCGAGGTGGCGCGCGTGCGCGAGGTGGCGCGCGAGCCGCTGCCTGGCGAAATCCGCCTGCAATGGTGGAGCGAAGTGGTCAACGGCGAACGGGCCGAGGAAGCCGCCGCCAATCCGGTGGCGTCCGCGCTTCTGACCGTGATCGAACGCCATCGGCTCGCGGTGCCGGCTCTGACGGCTCTGCTCGACGCGCGCCGCTTCGATCTCTACGACGATCCGATGCCGTGGCTCGCCGATCTCGAAGCCTATGGGCGGAAAACATCGTCCGCGCTCCTCGCCCTTGCTGCACAAATCCTTGCCGATCTCGAAGGAGAGGTGACGGAGACGGTCGCAAATCCCGCCGGAATTGCCTACGCAATCGCCGGCCTCCTTCGCGCATTCCCGCTGCACGCCGCACGCCGGCAGCTCTATGTGCCGCTCGAACTGCTCGATCGTCATGGGATCGACTCGCAGGACATATTCGCCGGCCGATCCTCGAAAAATCTTCGCGCCGCATTCGCGGATTTGCAGGACGTCGCCCGCCGTCACCTTGTTGCGGCTCACCAACAGATTGCGATGCTGCCCGACGCCGCATTGCCGGCTTTTCTCCCCGTCGCGCTGGTGCGGCCGTCGCTCGACCGTCTGGCGCGCCGCGATCCGTTCGCGCCAGTCGACCTGTCGCCGTGGCGGCGGCAATGGCTGATCTGGCGCGCCGCAAGAAATCCGGCGGGCATCGCCGGTTGAAAAAAATTAGAACGCGAAGCGATCGCGCAGATTGCGCCGCTCCGACACGATCCGTCCGACGATGGCGCGCTCGGCGTCGGTCTTGATCAAAGGTGCGATGAGGTCGAGCTGGTTCATGGCGACAAGCTCGAGGATTTCGCTGCGCACCTCGCCGTGCGGATCGCGCGGCAAGGCGTCGACGACTTGCAGATGCTCAGGCCCCTTGTCGCCGAGGAAGTCCAGCAGTTCACGGTCGGTGGCACTGCCTTCGACGAAGGCATAAAGGCCGGTGCCGGCGCGGCGGTCCGGAAACGGCACGACGGCCACGTCGTTGACCTGTGGGTGTGTGCGCAGGCGCGCGGCGATCTCCGGTGCCTCGCGGACGAAGCGCAGGCCGCGGCCTTCGCGGTCGGTGACGTTGAGTCCGCGCGTGATGGCGTAATAGACCTTCTTGCCGGTCGCCATCCACGCCCGGGTGATAAAACTCTTGCGCGCGAGCACGCGGCGTTCGGCGGCGGTGAGAGCCTCGGGCGCGTAGCGGCGCTTGTGTTTCAGGAGATGCCGCAAATCCTCGTAGCGCGCGATGCGGAACAGCGCGCTGTCGCGGCGGAAGCAGGAGGCGAGCTGGAAATCGGTCAGGTATGCGCGGCCGCCGCCGTAGAGCCAGTTTTGCTCCTTGGCGAGGTCGTTGTGGCTTATTCCAGCACGATGCAGGGTGCGCAGCGCCGCTTTGGCGGAACGGAAATAGCCGGCATCGCCGTGGGGCTTGGCGATATGGAGCGGCACGCCATCGATCCAGCCGCGCACCAGCGCACGGCGTCCGGAAAACAACAGCTGCGGCGCGATGCCGAGCTGGCCCGCGGTGGCGAGCGCACGGCGTTCGCGCCGAAACAGCAGGATCGCCAGACCGCGGCTCCACCACGGCACCTGATCGAGGCGACGCAGCACCGCATCGACTTCGCCGCCGTCGGTCTGAAAGCGGCCGCGCTCGACGGTCGAAAACACGTCGCGCTTGAGCACGACGCCGCTCTTCCAACGCCCGCCAAGTTCCGCCGGTTCGTCGCCTGCGATCATGCTCATCCGTCTAGCACAACACCGGCTTCACTCGGCAGCGTGCGGCAGGGCCCCGACAATCCAGGCCTCCAGATCCGCCACGGCGCGTTCGCACAAAGCGCGCTTCTTGCCGGAATTCCTCGGGCCCAGCCCGCCGTCGGTGACGGCCCGTGCAGCCCGCGGCGGATCGTAGCCGAGCGGCGGCAACAGGCCGAAATTGACGTTCATCGGCTGGAACGAACGCGGGCCTTTGTCGATGGTCTCGATATGGCCGCCGGTGATGTGGCCGATGAGCGCGCCGTGCGCGGTCGTCGGCGGCGGTAGCGCGGGCGTCTCGCCGAGCCGTTCCGCCGCGGCGAAGCGCCCGGCCAAAAGCCCGATTGCCGCCGACTCGACATAGCCCTCGCAGCCGGTGATCTGGCCGGCAAAACGCAGCCGCGGCTCCGTCTTCAGCCGCAGCGTCGCGTCGAGCAGTTTTGGCGAATTGAGGAACGTGTTGCGATGCAGGCCGCCGAGGCGAGCGAACTCGGCATTGCCGAGGCCGGGAATGGAGCGAAAAATCCGCGTCTGCTCGCCGTGTTTCAGCTTGGTCTGAAAGCCCACCATGTTGAACAAGGTGCCGAGCTTGTTGTCCTGCCGCAGTTGCACCACGGCATAGGGTTTTTGTGTTGGCCGATGCGCGTCGGTGAGGCCGAACGGCTTCATCGGTCCGTGACGCAAGGTTTCACGGCCGCGCTCGGCCATGACCTCGATCGGCAGGCAGCCGTCGAAATAGGGCGTCGCCGCCTCGAAATCGTGGAATGCGGTTTTCTCTCCTGAGAGCAGCGCATCGACGAAGGCGTCGTATTGCGCGCGCGTCAGCGGGCAATTGATGTAATCGGCGCCGGTGCCGCCTGGCCCAACCTTGTCGTAGCGCGACTGAAACCAAACGACGTCGAAATCGATCGAGTCGCGATGCACGATCGGCGCAATGGCGTCGAAGAAGGCGAGCGCAGCTTCGCCGGTCAGCGCGCGTAGCGCGTCGGCGAGCGCCGGCGAGGTCAGCGGCCCGGTGGCGACGATGACGTTGTCCCACTCGGTCGGCGGTTCAAAAATTTCCTCACGGCGGATGTCGATGAGCGGCTCGCTTTCGAGCGCCGCGGTGATCGCTGAGGCAAAGCCGTCACGATCGACGGCGAGCGCGCCGCCGGCCGGCAGTTTGTGGGCGTCGGCGGTGTGCAGCACCAGCGAGCCAAGCCGGCGCATTTCGGCATGGAGGAGGCCGATGGCGCTGCCGTCCGCGTCATCGGAGCGGAACGAGTTCGAACAGACGAGCTCGGCGAATTGTGCTGTCTTGTGCACGGCAGTCGAGCGCACCGGGCGCATCTCATGCAGCACCACGGGCACGCCGCGGCGCGCGACCTGCCAGGCGGCCTCGGAACCGGCAAGGCCGCCGCCGATCACGTGAATGGGGGGTAAGCTACGCATCAAGCTCCCAAAATAGGCCTCACGCGGGCAGCGAACAATCCGCGCGGAATTTTGTGACAGCCGGACGATCTAACACGCGGGCGGTGTTAATACACCGGGCGGGCAGGCAAGGAAGCTCCAAATGCTGGAAGCGGTCAGGCCCAAAACGAGCGCAGCCGCAGCCACAGGTGGCTTCGACGTCGAGATTTTGTCGGTTGCGACCGCCAATCCGCCCTTCCAACTCAGCCAGGCCGAAGCCACCCGGCGCGCCAAAGAGATTTTCCCGCATCTCAAGGCCTTGTGGCCGCTCTATGACAATACGGGCATCGAGCTTCGCTACAATTGCCAGCCGGTCGAGTGGTATCTCAAGCCGCACTCTTGGGAAGAGCGCACCGCCATTTTTCAGAAACATGCGGTCGATCTCTTGGCCGATGTGACGCTCAAGGCGACGGCATTGGCTGGCGTTGAGCTCGACGCAATCGATATTCTCGTCACCAATACGATCACCGGACTTGCGATACCGAGCCTCGACGCAAAACTGTTCAATCGCCTCAAGCTTAAGCCGACGGTGGAACGGCTGCCGATCTTCGGTCTCGGCTGCGGCGGCGGCGTCGCCGGCCTGGCGCGGGCGACGCGGCTGGCGCAGGCGACCGGGGGTGCGCATGTGCTGTTCCTCACCGTCGACCTGTGCAGCTTGTGCCTGCGCGTCAACGATCCGAGCCCGGCGATGTTCGTGTCCACCGCGCTGTTCGGCGATGGCGCAGCCGGCGTGCTGTTGCGCAACACCGCGGGCGGCTCGAGCGGAGGCCCGCGCATTCTCGCCATCGGCGAATGGTGCTGGCCGCAGACCGAGCACATCATGGGCTGGGACATCAAGGACGACGGCTTCGGTGTCGTGCTCAGCCCCGAACTGCCCTCGCTGATGCGCAAGGCGCTGGCGCCGGCGTTGCACGATTTTCTCGATCGCAATGGCTTTCGCCTTTCGGATTTCAACGGCTTCCTGTTTCATCCGGGCGGCCGCAAGCTGATCGAGACAATGCAGGACGTGCTCGGGCTCGAGCGCGAGCAACTCGAACATTCGTGGGAGGTGTTGCGCGCTTACGGCAACATGTCGTCGGCGACCGCTTTGTTCGTGCTCGAACGGGCGCTCAAAGCCGGCGCCCGCGGCCCGCATCTCTTGGCGGCGTTCGGGCCGGGCTTTTCCGCCTATTTCGTCGCGGCCGATTTGTGATGGGTTTCGGAACCGGCGCAATCCTTCTCGCTTACCTCACCGTGCAGCGATTGATCGAGCTGTGGTGGGCGAAAGCGAACGAGGCGCGGCTCATGGCGTCCGGCGGCATCGAATACGGCCATTCGCACCTGCCGCTGATGATCCTGTTCCATGCCGCGTGGATGGCGGGACTATGGCTCTTGGCCTATGACCGCCCGGTCGAGCCGTTCTTTCTCGCCCTGTTCGTCGTCCTGCAGATGGCCCGTTTTTGGGTGCTGGCCACGCTGGGCCGCCGCTGGACTATCCGTATTATCGTGGTCCCTGGCGAACGCCTTGTCGCGCAGGGCCCGTACCGGCTTTTGCGCCATCCCAATTATGCGGTGGTGACCGGCGAGATTGCCGTGGTGCCGCTGGCGCTGGGCTTGCCGCTGTACGCACTTGTATTTTCGGTTCTCAACGCGGGGATGTTGGCAATTCGTATCACCGCGGAGAATGCCGCGTTGAACCGGACAAACCAGATGGCGCCGCGATGAATGGCTCCTTGCGGTGGCGCAAGTGCATGCCGAAATAAGGTTTTGCGGCGCGGTTGGCGGGTCTTTCCGGCTCTGGTATAGCCGACGCCAGCCGGTGCATAATTTGAATCGGCGACGAGGTTTTCATGGCTGTCGACGCAGACACGGTCCGCCGCGTTGCGCATCTGGCGCGGATCGCCGTTGCCGAGGACGAGGTGGCCGGTCTTCAGGGCGAGCTCAACGCGATCCTGGCTTTCGTCGAGCAGCTCGGCGAGGTCAATGTGGACGGTGTCGAGCCGATGACGTCGGTGACGCCGATGGCGATGAAAATGCGCGAGGACAAGGTGACCGACGGCGGCATCCCGGACGCCATCATCCAGAACGCGCCGGCTCATGAGGATCACTTCTTCGTCGTCCCCAAGGTGGTGGAATAGCCATGTGCATGGCCTGCGAACAAGACGCCATCTGGCTCGCTTATCTCGAGAGCAAGGGCTTGCTGAACCCTGATGATCCTGCGGCGGTGGAAAAGCTGTTTGCCGATTTTCCGGTGCAGCCATTGCCGACGCAGGCCGATTGGGACGCGCCGACGCCGGAAGCGCCCGATACGGCGGCAAAGCCTGCGGCCAAAAACCCATTTTCGTGTGACGATCCGACCAACGGATGACCGAGCTCACCGCGCTGACGCTGGCGCAGGCGCGCGACGGCCTGCGCAACAAAGAATTTTCCGCAACTGAACTTGCCGAGGCGCATCTCGCGGCCGTTGAAAGCGCGCGCGCGCTGAACGCTTTTGTGCTGGAGACGCCGGAGCGCGCTCGCGACATGGCGCGCGCATCGGACGCGCGGCTGGCGAAGAGGGAGGGCAGGCCGCTCGAAGGTTTGCCGCTCGGCATTAAGGATTTGTTCTGCACCGACGGCGTGCGTGCGACGGCGTGCTCGCACATCCTGGAAAATTTCGTTCCGCCTTACGAATCGACGGTCACCGCCAATCTATGGCGCGACGGCGCGGTCATGCTCGGCAAGCTCAACTGCGATGAATTCGCCATGGGCTCGTCGAACGAGACCTCGCATTTCGGCCCGGTGGTGTCGCCGTGGCGCCGGCGCGGCGCGGATACAAAGCTCGTGCCCGGCGGTTCGTCAGGCGGATCGGCGGCGGCGGTGGCGGCGCATCTGTGCGTCGGCGCCACCGGCACCGACACCGGCGGCTCGATCCGCCAGCCGGCGGCGTTCTGCGGCATCGTCGGATTGAAGCCCACCTACGGCCGCTGCTCGCGCTGGGGCATCGTCGCGTTCGCGTCTTCGCTCGATCAGGCCGGGCCGTTCGCGCGCACCGTGAGCGATTGCGCGATTTTGCTTCGCTCGATGGCGGGGCCGGATTCGAAAGACACGACTTGCGTTGATCGGCCGGTGCCGGATTACGAGAAAGCTGTTGGCGGCTCGGTGAAGGGCATGCGCATCGGCATTCCGAAGGAATACCGCGTGCCCGGCATGGCGGCGGAAATCGAGGCGCTGTGGCAGCAGGGCGTGCAATGGCTCAAGGATGCCGGCGCGCAAACCGTCGACATCTCGCTGCCGATGACCAAATACGCGCTGCCGGCCTATTACATCGTGGCGCCGGCCGAAGCCTCGTCCAACCTCGCGCGCTACGACGGCGTGCGTTACGGCCTGCGCGTGCCCGGCCGCGACGTCATCGACATGTACGAGCACACGCGCCGCGACGGCTTCGGCAAGGAAGTGCGCCGTCGCATCATGATCGGCACCTATGTGCTCTCCGCCGGCTACTACGATGCCTATTACCTGCGCGCGCAAAAGGTGCGCACGCTGATCAAGCGCGATTTCGAGAACTGCTTTGCCGACGGCATCGACGCCATCCTGACGCCGACGACGCCGTCCGCAGCCTTCGGCATAGGCGAAAAAGGCCGCGCCGATCCGATCGAGATGTATCTCAACGACGTGTTCACGGTGACGGTGAACATGGCCGGCCTGCCGGGCATTTCCGTGCCGAGCGGCCTCGACGCGCAGGGCCTGCCGCTCGGTTTGCAATTGATCGGCCGGCCATTCGAGGAGGAGACGTTGTTCGCGCTCGGCTCGGTGATCGAGCAGGCGGCAGGGCGTTTTCAAACTCAACCGTGGTGGCGCTAATATCGCTAACGCGATCCGGAGCCGGATCATGACGCCCTCGGAATTCAAGCGCAGCCTGTCGAGCAAGAAACCGCCGAGCGGGCTGTCGCCTGCGCTCGTCGCATTGTGGTGGGCGGGCAATGACGCCTGGGACAAGGCCCATGACATCGCCATGAGCGAGGACGGCAAGGATTGCGCCTGGGTTCACGCTTATCTGCATCGGGTAGAGGGTGACCGCGACAACGCGCGATATTGGTATCGGCAGGCGCGCCGCGAGCCCGTAACGGGCGAGCTTGCGTCGGAATGGGCGGCGATTGTCGCCGCGCTTTTGAAATCCGAGCAGCGCTGAACTTATGGCTGGAACGCTTGAGACAACGGCTGGTTTCATCCATGTCCAAGCTGGACAGGGTAGCCGCGAGGTGGCATCAAGCGGCCGTCAAGCATGCAAGATTGAGACGCGCGAGCGGCGATGAAAAACTTCCTGCTGCGATTTTTTACCTGGTGGAACGGCCAGACCTTCGGCACCCAGTTGTGGACGAAGCGCTATGGCGAATTCGTCGGCGAAGACGAATTCGGCAATCGCTATTACCGCACCAAGAACGGCAAGATCGATCCGACGCTCGGCTTCGAGCGGCGTTGGGTGATCTATAACGGCGTCGCCGAGGCGTCCCGCGTGCCGCCAAGTTGGCATGGCTGGTTGCATCACACCGTCGATCTGCTCCCGACCCAGGACAAAACGGCACCACACCCTTGGGAGAAGCCGCATCGGCCAAACCTGACCGGCACGCCGAATGCCCATCGCCCGACCGGATCGACCTTGGCGCAAGGCCGCCGCCCGAAGGCGACCGGGGACTACAAGGCATGGTCTCCAGGTAGTCAGTAATCAGGCATCAGGCATCAGGCATCAGGCATCAGGCATCAGGCATCAGGTTCCTGATCCCTGATCCCTGACTACTGATCCCCGATCCCCACTGATCCCTGGTTTTGCCTCATTCAAAATGTTAACCGGGCGGACCGGCCGCCGCGCCTGACCCAGGCGCGCCCAAGATCGCAAGGTTTCATGCTCCGCATCGCCGCTCTTGTGCTCGTGATCGGTGCAAGCCTAGCCGCAGGGCCGGCGGCAGCACAGTTCGGCAATCAGCCGCCGCCCCGGCCGCCCGGGGACATTCCCAATGGTGGGTTTCCGGCGCAGCCGCGGCCACCGGACCAATATCCCGGCCAACAGCAATACCCGCCGCCTTCCGCCGGGCCTCCGCCATCCGGTATCCAGGCACAGCCGCTACCGCCGCCCCCAGGCGCCGCGGCCGCGCCGCCACCGCCCCCACCGGCCCAGCGCGCACGCGTCAACCCGCCGCCGGCTAATCCGCCGGCTGCCGGCGCTCAGCCAGCCAATCCGCCACCCCCGCAGCCCGCCGATACCTCTGTGCAGCCGGACGATACGGTGGTCACCGAGACGCCGACGCAGAAGATCCCCAACGGCCGGGCGGTATTTTCCGGCCTCGACAAGATCACCGGCCGCATCATTTCGTTCGACGCGGCGATCGGCGAAACGGTGCAATTCGGCGCGCTGCAGGTCACCGCGCGGGCGTGCTACACGCGCCCGCCGACCGAGGCGACGAATACGGACGCCTTCGTCGACGTCGACGAGGTGACGCTCAAGGGCGAGATCAAGCGCATCTTCACCGGCTGGATGTTCGCCTCGAGCCCGGGCCTGCATGCCGTCGAGCATCCGATCTACGACGTCTGGCTGACCGATTGTTCGGCACCCGTACCAGCGCCGGTCGCGCAATCGACCGCGCCGTCGCCCGCTCCGGTGACGCCGACACCTGCGCCGCAACGCCCGCGTCAACCTCCAGCTCCGCGTCCGGTCTCGCCTGCACCCGCGCCGCCGCGCTGACGCCCATCACCCTGCCGCGAGCCGCGCCAGAATGGCCCCGCCGGGCACCGGCCGGTCGAGCGCAAGTGCGCCGAAATCTCCCTCGCCGACGAGCGCGGCGTCGAGCAGTTTATGATAAACCGGCCGCGTGACTTCGATGGCGCCGAACGTGCGCAAATGCTCGGTGACGAATTGCGTGTCGAGCAGGCGGTAATGGCCGGCCTTCAGCCGCGCCACCAAATGCACCAGCGCAACCTTGGAAGCGTCGCGGGCGCGGTGGAACATGCTTTCGCCGAAAAAGGCGCGTCCGAGGCTGACGCCGTAAAGACCGCCGACCAATTCCTCGCCGTCATACACCTCGACCGTGTGGCAGTCGCCGCGCTCGTAGAGTTTTCGATACAGGTTATGAATGCGGGCATTGATCCAGGTCCGGCTGCGTCCCGGCACCGGCTGCGCGCAGCCGTCGATGACGGCATCGAAATCCCGGTCGACCGCGACGGTGAAACGGTCGGAGCGCACGGTGCGCGCCAGACGGTCCGGTACGTGGAAGCGATCCAAGGGAATGACCCCACGCCGTTCCGGTTCGATCCAATAGAGCGCCGGATCCTCGGCACTTTCCGCCATGGGAAAGATGCCGCAGGAATAGGCCTTGAGCAGCACCTCCGGCGTGATGTCGATGAGTGCGGATTCGCGGCTGGCCATGGGATTCGTTTAAACGGCTCCCGGTTCCCGGTTCAAGAGGCGCCTTCGTTTCCCCCGGCTCCCGGCCGATATTAACAGTCTAAGAACCACGGCACTGCTAAGATTTTAATCAGCTTGAACGCTTTTGCGTACCGGGCGTTGCCGATACGACAATTGCAAGAACATTGAGTTGCCGCCGTGGAACCGAACGTCAAAGCGACCGAACCGATCCATGTCCTGCTTGTTGAAGACGAGATTCTCGTCAACGAGTGGGTGACGCAGTCGCTGTCGGATCAGGGTTTCGCCGTGCAGTCGGTCACCAATGCGGCTGACGCGCTGGGGCATCTCACGTCGGATACTGTGGATGTGCTGTTCACCGACATCAACCTGCCGGGCAAGATGGACGGCGCCGCGCTGGCGCGTCGCGCCCGCGAGCTGTTGCCCAATCTTCCCGTGATCTATGCCTCGGCGCGCGCGACCATGCTGGCGCCGGATGCGCGCGTGCCGGGCGCCATCATCGTGCCGAAGCCGTATGAGCCTGAGCTGATCGGGCGATTGCTGACGGCCGTGCTGCGTCAGGCCGCGACCGGCGTGCCGGTTTGATTATTGCGCCGGCTCGCCGCGGGCGAGATACTCTTCCAGCCAGTGGATGTGATAATCGCCGTCGATGATGTCCTTTTCCTGCGCCAAGGCGCGGAACAGGGGGATGGTGGTCTCGATGCCGTCGATGACGAATTCGTCGAGCGCGCGTTTGAGCCGCATCAGACATTCGCTGCGCGTCTTGCCGTGGACGATGAGCTTGCCGACCAGCGAATCGTAGAACGGCGGGATCGTGTAGCCGTGGTAGACGGCAGAATCGACCCGCACGCCCAAGCCGCCGGGCGGATGGTAGTGGACGATCTTGCCCGGCGACGGCCGGAACGACACCGGATTTTCGGCATTGATCCGGCATTCGATGGCATGGCCGTGAAATTTCACTTCGTCTTGCGTCAACGTGAGATCGTTGCCGGCGGCGACGCGGATCTGCTCGACGACGAGGTCGATGTCGGTGATCATCTCGGTTACCGGATGCTCGACCTGGATGCGGGTGTTCATTTCGATGAAGTTGAACTTGCCGTCCTCGTAGAGGAATTCGACAGTGCCGACGCCGAGATATTTGATCTCGCGCATCGCCTTGGCGACGGTTTCGCCGATCGTGTCGCGCACGGTGGTGTTGAGCGCCGGCGAGGGGCCTTCTTCCCAGACCTTCTGGTGGCGCCGTTGCAGCGAGCAGTCGCGCTCGCCGAGATGGATGACACGGCCTTTGCCGTCGCCGAGCACCTGGATTTCGATGTGACGCGGCCGCTCCAGATATTTTTCCAGATAAATCGTGTCGTCGCCGAACGCGGCCTGCGCCTCGGCGCGCGCCACGGCGAGGCCGGCCGCCAACTCGTCCTCGGCGCGGATCACCTTCATGCCGCGGCCGCCGCCGCCCGCAGCTGCTTTGAGCATCAGCGGAAAGCCGACATCGCGTGCCAGGCGGAATGCCTCGGCGTCCGAGCTAACGCCGCCGTCGGAGCCGGGCACGATCGGAATGCCAAGCTGCTGCGCGGCGCGCTTGGCCGCGATCTTGTCGCCCATCAGGCGGATATGCTCGGGCCGCGGGCCGATAAAGTGCACGTTGTGCTCGCCGAGAATTTCGGCGAAGCGGGCGTTCTCCGACAGAAAGCCGTAGCCCGGATGCACGGCGTCGGCGCCGGTGATCTCGCAGGCTGAAAGCAGCGCCGGAACATTGAGGTAGCTGTCCTTGGCTGGTGGCGGGCCGATGCAGACGCTTTCGTCGGCAAGGCGCACATGCATGGCGTCTTCGTCTGCCGTCGAATGGACCGCGACTGTCGGAATGCCAAGCTCCTTGCAGGCGCGCAGCACCCGCAGCGCGATTTCCCCACGATTGGCGATCAGGATTTTGTCGAACATCGAGCAACCATCACTCGATGATCATCAGCGGCTGGCCATATTCGACCGGTTGACCGTCGCCGACCAGAACCTGAATCACCGTGCCGGAGCGCGGCGCCGGGATTTGATTCATCGTCTTCATCGCTTCGATGATGAGCAGCGGCTCGCCGGTCTTCACCTGGCTGCCGACTTCGACGAAAGGCCGCGCGCCCGGTGCCGGGCCGAGATAGACGGTGCCGACCATCGGCGAGATAACGGCGCCGGGATGCTGGGTCGGGTCGATCTCCGCCGGGGCCGCAGCGGCCGGGACGCTCCCTGGCGCTTCTGCCGATCGCAACCGCGGACTCGGTGCGCTGAGATGGCGGGCGACACGGACCGACACGCCGTCGCGCTCGAACTCGATCTCGGTGAGCCCGGTTTCGTCGAGCAGCTTCGCCAGATCGCGGATGACATCGTGGTCGATCGCTGGCGTCTTCGGCATGGACGGGTTCCCGGGCTTGCGCGCCACGATCAATCCTTGGCGCCGGTCTTGGCGCCGATCATGTCCGCGACGCCGGCAATGGCAAGCGCGTAGCCATGCACACCGCAGCCGGCGATCACCGCGCGCGCCGCTTTTGAAATATAGGAGTGGTGGCGGAATTCCTCGCGCTTGTGGATATTGGTGATGTGCACCTCGATTATCGGCACCTCGAGCATGAACAATGCATCGAGGATGGCGATCGACGTCGACGTATATCCCGCCGGATTGATGATCAGCCCCACCGCCTTCTTGGCGCGCGCCTCCTGAATCCAATCGACGATTTCGCCTTCGTGATTGGATTGACGAAACACCACCGTAAGCCCGTGGCGCTTCGCTGTCGCGACGCAAAGCTTCTCGACGTCGGCGAGCGTGGCGCGGCCGTAAAGCTCGGGCTCGCGGGTGCCGAGCAGATTGAGATTGGGTCCGTTCAGGACATAGACGGTCTTCGGCATTCTTAATGACCCGGCTGTGGTCGCGGCGGGCGTACGCCCCGCCGCGCCGGCTCAGGTTATAGGGAAGCCCCCCGTAAAGGGGAAGCCGGGGTGACGCCACCGCGGCCGCCATGATGAAACCCAAAATCCGCCACCGCCGGCCCGCGACCGCACCACAGAGCGCATCGACATTCTCGCCGCGACCATCATTGGGAGGGTGATTCCATGCGCCGCAGAGCATTTGTGCATCTTATTGCGTCTGTTGTTGTGTCGCTTCCGTTCGCTGCGTCGGCCTTTGCCGCCGAGGGCATTCAAGTCTCAGGTCCGATCGTTCACGACAATCTTGCGATCTACCTGGTGCACGGCTCGGGGGGTGGTGGTGCCGTGCCGCTGACCTTGCAGGAAGCGCTGGCCAAGGGCGCCGTCAAAATCCACGAGACCGGCAGCGTCAACGCGCTGACGGTGGAGAATACCGGCAAGGACGAGGTTTTCGTTCAGGCCGGCGATATCGTGAAGGGCGGACAGCAGGACCGGGTGCTGTCGGTCGATCTGTTGTTGCCGCCGCGTTCGGGTGAGGTGTCGATCGCGGCGTTCTGCGTCGAGCACGGCCGATGGACGGCGCGCGGCAACGAGGACGTCAGACAGTTCTCGAGCGCCGCGGCGGCCATGCCGTCGCACGAAGCGAAAGTGGCGATGCGGGCTTATGCGGTGGCAGCGGCCCCATCGCCTGCGGACGCCCCCGCGCGGACCATGGCCTATGCGGGTGGCGCCGGCGTGGGACAGAGCCAGGAGGAAATCTGGTTGTCGGTACGCAAGACGCAAGACAACTTGTCCCGCTCGGTTGGCGTCCCGGTCGCCGCGCCAGCTTCGCCGTCAAGCCTGCAATTGTCGCTCGAAAACGAGAAGCTCAAGCAGGCCCAGACGACCTATATCGCAGCGCTGCAAGGCGCCGGCGAAACCGGTGACGACATCGTCGGCTACGTTTTTGCCATCAATGGCAAGATCAACAGTGGCGACGTCTACGTCTCGAACACGTTGTTTCGCAAAATGTGGAGCAAGCTTTTAGCCGCCAACGTCACCGAGGCGATCAGCGTGAAAGAGGTCGCCGGCACAGCGCCGCCGCCGGTCAAGGACGTGGAAGCCTTCCTGGCCACGGCATCGACCGGGGTGAAGGCCGAGCGCGCCATCAATGCCAGCGTTCGGCTGGCAACGCGTGACGGCGACGCGTCGCTCTATGCCGAGACGCGCCGTGCCGATGGCAGCTGGGTGCACCGCAACTACCTGGCCAAATAACAGCGCAAAAAAAACCTCCCCCGGAGACGGGGGAGGGTGATCAATCCGGACGCCGACGACGGAAGATCTTACTTCCGCGCCGCCGCGATTTTCTCCTTCAGCGAGTCTAGTCCGACGGCACCCACCACCAATTCGGAGCCGACCACATAGCTCGGCGTGCCGCTGACGCCGAGCGCGTCGGCGAGCTTCATATTCTCGTCGATGGTGGCCTTGACCTCGTCGCTGTTCATATCCTTCTCGATCCGCGCCATGTCGAAGCCAGTGTCTTTGGCGGCGGCAAGCGCGTGCGCCTTGTCGGCCGGGCCGCGGCCGCCCAGGAGCTTCTGGTGGAATTCGATGTACTTCTTGCCGGTCGGGTCCTGCATGCGGACCGCGACCGCGACGTGAGCGGCATCGACCGAACCTTCGCCCAGGACCGGAAATTCCTTAAGCACGAATTTGATGTTCGAGTCGGTCTTCAAAAGCGTCATCATGTCGGGCAGCGCCCGTTTGCAATAGCCGCAATTGTAATCGAAGAACTCGACCATGGTGATGTTGCCCTGCGGATTGCCGAGCACCACTTGATGCGGCGAGTTGAAGAGCGTGGCGTTGTTGTCCTTGATCGTCGTGCGCGCCTTTTCGGCGTCGGCTTCCTGCTGCTTCTTTTCCAAGGCACTCATGGCTTCCTGCAGCACCTCGGGGTGCTTGAGCAGGTAATCCTTGATGATGCCCTCGATGGCTTGCTTCTGGTCGTCGGAGAACGATTGCGCCGAGGCGGCGGCAGGCGCCAGCAGCATCGTCGCCGCGAGCAACGACGCGAACAGGGCCGGGCGCGCGCTCGTTGCAAAAACGTTGTTCATGGGGTCGTCCTTCCGGTGATCATTTTCTAAGCGGGTTTTGACTGAGGTTCTTGTTGAAAGCAACTATGTCATCGGCGCGCACCCAGCCGGGCGATCCGATGGGAAAACGCTCCTTGGCCCGGGCGGCGAGCTGCCGCGCCGTCTTGTTGTCGCCGCGGGCGAAGGCGGCCTGCGCCGAAGCCAGATCGGCGTCGGCCAGATCACCCTTGTGGCCGTAGGCCATCGCCAGCTGCAGATAGGCGTCGGCCGCCTCGGGCTCCTTGGTCAGCGCTGAGCGCAACAGCGGAATGGCTTCCTCGACCTGTTTGGCGTCGTTGGTGGCGATCAGCGCCTGCGCCAGCGTGACCTGGATCAGCGCGGGATCGGGCGCAAGCTGCACGGCGTGGCGCAACGGCGCGATCGCTGCCGCCGGATGCCCGCCTTCGAGCAGCGCCTGGCCTTTGAGCTCGTGAAAATAGGGATTGTTCGGCGCCGACGCGATCAGGGCATCGATCTGCGCGGCCGCGTCGTGCATATCGCCGAACCGATAGGCCGAGATGGCGCGCGCGTAGCGGGCTGGCATGCTGTTGTCGGTCGACGGATAGCGCCGCAGCACCGCGTCGGGCCTGTCGGTGAAGCCATACATCTTCGCCCGCATCATGTCGTGGCGGAATTGCAGTTCGGGCGAATCCTTCTTGTCCCAGTACGGCGTCTTCACCAGTTCGGCGAGCGCGGCCATGCGCTCGGCGGGCATCGGATGGTTCTGCGCATAGGGATCTATGGAATGCGCCGAGAACAACGACTCGTCGGCGAAGCGCTTGAAGGTGTCGTACATGCCCTTGGCCGATTGGCCGGTCATGGTCAAAAAGCGCACGCCGGCGCGGTCGGCCGATTCCTCCTGGCCGCGCTGGTAGGAAAGCAGCGTGTTCTGCAAATAGGCCTGCGGGCCGGCAATGATCGCGCCGCCGATATTGGCCATATCGGCATTGTTCGAGCGCGCACCTGCCGCCACCGCACCGACGCCGAGCAGCATCGCGATGATCGCGGCGGTCTGCGCGTTGGCGAGTTCCTGGCGCATCTTCGACAAGTGTCCGCCGACGATATGGCCGGTCTCGTGCGAGAACACGCCGATCAGTTGATTGGGTGTCGTCGCCTCCATCAGCGCGCCGGCATTGACGAAGATGTGATGCGCATCCATGACGAAGGCGTTGAACGACTTGTCGTTGATGATGACGACCTGGATGCCCTGATTGCTCAAGCCCGCGACCTTGAGGATCGGCGATACGTATTCGCGCAGCAATTGCTCGATCTCGGCATCGCGAATCATCGGGATGCCGGCATTGGAGCCGTTCTGGGCGCGCGCCGGGACCGAAGCCAGCGCGACCGCCGCAGCGGTGACAAACGCAATGGCGCGGGACGCTGGCTTCACCGGACGCACCTTGCTAGGAGATTTTGCAGGATTCATTTGGGACAGTTTTGGTCCCTCTGTTGGGACCCGAGCTATGGACGCCGGTAACGGTCAATACAAGGCCGACACGGCCGCCGCGCCGAAGCCAAACGCCACGAAAGCCGCTGAATACGGCAGCAGCGGGGCGGTGTCGAGCCGGCCAAAATCCGGAACGTAAAGGCGAATTTATGCTCGATAAGGCACAACGCCTCTTGCAGCCATCAGCCCGCAGCGCCGTGCCGCCGTTCATGGTGATGGACGTCATGGCCGCCGCGGCGCGGCTCGAGGCGCAAGGCCGCCGCATCATCCATATGGAGGTCGGCCAGCCGGCCGTCGGCGCGCCGGCAACCGCGATTGCCGCGGCGCGGGTGGCGCTCTCGATGGGGCCGCTCGGCTATACCGAAGCGCTGGGCATTGCGTCGCTGCGCCGGCGCATCTCCAAGTCTTATGCAGAACGGCATGGTCTCGACATCGATCCGGCACGCATCGTCGTCACCACCGGCTCGTCGGCCGGATTCATTCTGGCGTTTCTCGCCGCTTTCGAAGCGGGAGATCGCGTGGCGATGGCGCTGCCGGGCTATCCGCCCTATCGCCATATCCTCACCGCGCTCGGCTGCGAGCCGGTGTGGATCGAGACCGATGCGCAGACCCGATGGTCGATCACGAGTGACGCGCTGCTGTCCGTGCACCGCGCGCGGCCGCTCAGGGGCGTGATCCTCGGCTCGCCGGCCAATCCGACCGGCACCATGATGACCGCGCAAGCGCTCAGCGAGCTGATCCGTTGCGCCGAAGATGCCGGCATCGTTTTCATATCGGACGAGATCTATCACGGCCTCGATTATGCCTTCGCCGCCGAGAGTGCCGCGGGCCTGTCGGATGACGCCATCATCATCAATTCGTTTTCCAAATATTTTTGCATGACCGGATGGCGGATCGGTTGGATGGTGGTGCCGCCGTCGCTGGTACGGGCGGTCGAGCGCTTGCAGCAGAACCTTGCGATTTCGGTGCCGACGCTGTCTCAGATCGCCGCCGAAGCGGCCTTCGACGCGCGCACCGAGCTCGACGAAGTCAAACACGGCTACGAGGAGAACCGCCGTATCCTCGTCGAGGGATTGCCGCGCGCCGGGCTCGATTCATTCCTGCCGGCCGACGGCGCGTTCTATCTCTACGCCGACGTCTCGCGCTTCTCGACCGACAGTTTCGCTTTCGCCACGCGCATGCTGGAGGAGGCGGGGGTCGCTGCGACCCCCGGCGTCGATTTCGATCCGCTGCGCGGGCAGAATTTCTTGCGCCTGTGCTACGCCGGCTCGCGCGCGGAGATGCACGAAGCAGTCGAGCGGATCGGCGCGTGGCTGAAGGATGGGGCGCGGTGAGCTTGCTCGGCGACGCATTGGTTTTGTTCTCGGGCGGCCAGGATTCGACGGTCTGCCTTGCTTGGGCGCTGGAGCGCTTTGCCCGGGTCGAGACCATCGGGTTCGATTACGGGCAGCGCCACGCCGTCGAGCTCGACGTGCGCCCGCGCATTCGCGAGCGGCTGTCGCAGTTCTCCGCGGCGTGGCGCGAGCGGCTCGGCGAAGACCATGTGGTGCGGATCGATGCGCTCGCCGCGATTTCGGAAACCGCGCTGACCCGCGACGTCGCCATTGAAATCTCCGACTCCGGCCTGCCGACCACATTCGTGCCCGGCCGCAATCTGGTGTTTTTCTCATTCGCCGGCGCGCTCGCCTATCGGCGCGGCATCAAGCATCTCGTCGCCGGCATGTGCGAGACCGACTTTTCCGGCTATCCCGATTGCCGCGACGACACCATCAAGGCGATGCAGCTTGCGCTTACGCTCGGCATGGATCGCCGCTTCGCCATCCACACCCCGTTGATGTGGATCGACAAGGCCGCGACGTTCGCGCTGGCACAGGAGATCGGCGGCGCGCCCCTGATCGAGCTTCTTCTCGCCGAGACCCACACCTGCTATCTCGGCGACCGCGAGCACCGGCACGCCTGGGGCTTTGGCTGCGGCGAATGTCCCGCCTGCCGGTTGCGCGCGGAGGGTTATGCGAAATGGAAGGCAGCGGCATGACATCGGATAGAGAACAACAGCGCCGGCGCGAAGGCGTGATTTTCCTGATCCTGTTCGCGCTGACGATACCGGCGGCCAATTGGCTGATCGGCCATGTCGGCACCACGTGCATCGCGAACGGCCCCTGTGTCGTGCCGGTCGCGCCCGGTTTGATGGCGCCGTCGGGCGTCATGATGGTCGGTGTCGCGCTGGTGCTGCGCGACCTGGTGCAGCGGCGCTTGGGCGCCGTGATGTCGGCGCTGGCGATCCTGTGCGGTACGGCCCTCTCGGCGCTGCTGGCGCCGCCGTCGCTCGTTATCGCCTCTGGCGTCGCCTTCCTGCTGTCGGAATTCGCCGATCTCGTGGTCTATACACCGCTCGCCCAGCGTCGGCTCGTCCTTGCCGTCGTGGCATCGAGCGTTGCCGGGCTGGTCGTTGACTCGATCGTGTTTCTTTGGCTCGCCTTCGGCTCGCTCGATTTTTTGCTCGGGCAAGTGGTCGGCAAGGGCTGGATGGTGCTGCTGTCGGTCCCGTTCGTGGCCTGGCTGCGCCGCCGCGACGAACGGCTCGGCATGGCGCCGGCGTGATTTTCTTTTAGCGAGGCAAGCGATGAGCGAGGCGCTGTTCGACGTTCTGCGCAAGGTGACCACGGCGACGATCACCACCATTCTTTTGAAGAAAGGCATCCGGCGCTGCTGGATGAACGGCCCAAAACCGCTGGTGTCGAGCGGCGAGCGCATCATCGGCCCGGCCTTCACTTTGCGCTTCGTGCCGGTGCGCGAAGATCTGGCAACGCCCGAAAGCTGGGCCAGTCCGATCTCGACCCGCGCCGCCATCGAAGAGATGCCGGAGGGCGTGATCGCGGTCGCCGACGCCATGGGCGTGCCGAGCGCCGGCATCTTTGGCGACATTCTGTGCGCGCGGATGAAAAAGCGGAACGTTGCGGCGCTGGTCACCGACGGCGTCATGCGCGACCGCGCCGGTGTCTTGACCAGCGCGCTGCCGGTGTGGTGCTCAGGCGTCGCCGCGCCGGCGTCGGTCAACGGGCTGACCTTCGTCGGCTGGCAGCAGCCGATCGGCTGCGGCGGCTGCGCCATTTTTCCGGGCGACGTCATCGTGGCCGACGACGATGGCGCCGTCGTCATTCCGCAGGCTTTGGTGGATTTCGTCGCCCACGAAGGCGCCGAGCACGAGCTCTACGAGAACTGGGTGTTCAGCGAGGTCGAGAAGGGCGTGAAGTTGCCCGGCCTTTATCCGCCGAACGACGACGCCAAGGCGCGCTACGCCGCATGGCGCAAGACGCGTGCGTAGGTATTGAGCGGGCTGACTGTAGGCTCGCGTAGCAACAGGTAGGGGAGGAGGACTGCGCGTGTTCTTCATCCTTTCCAAATTACTCGGCTTCTTCGCGCTGCCGTCCAATATTCTGATATCGATCGGCATCGCCGGTCTTGTCCTGCTGTGCACGCGCTTTACCCGCCTCGCCAGCTGGCTCGTTGTGACCAGCATCGCGCTGATCGCCGTCGCCGGCTTGTCGCCGCTCGGCAACGCTTTGATCCTGCCGTTGGAGCAGCGTTTCCCGCCGTGGGACGCCTCGCGCGGCGCGCCGGACGGCATTGTCGTGCTCGGTGGCGCAATTTCGCTGGACGTGTCGGCGGCGCGCAGCGCTGTGGCGCTCAATGAGGCCGCCGAGCGGATCACCGTGGCCGCGGAGCTCGCACGCCGCTATCCGAACGCGCGCATCATCTTTTCCGGCGGCAGCAATTTTTTGCTCGCCAGCGACGCGGTCGAGGCGGCCATCGCGGTGAAGGAATTCGAGGCACTTGGCGTCCCACACGAACGCATCACCGCCGAGGAGCAATCGCGCAACACCATCGAGAACGCCGTGTTCTCGCACCTGCTCGCCAATCCGCAGCCGGGCGAGCGCTGGATACTGGTGACCTCGGCCTATCACATGCCACGCGCGATGGCGGCGTTCCGCGCCGCGGGCTTTGCCATCGAAGCCTATCCGGTCGATTGGCGCACGCGCGGTCCGGTCGATGCGCTGACGCCGTTTCCCTCCCTTGGCGACGGCTTGCGCCGCACCGATACCGCGGTTCGCGAGTGGGTCGGCCTTTTGGCCTACCGGATCACCGGCAGGACCGCGGAATTATTCCCGGCGCCTTGATAGCGGTGCGCTAACCGTTCCTGAAAACTCTCGTCTCATTTTGGGACTTTTTACCAATCCTTCATCCCGCGCTCCGATGCTGGCACGGCTGAGGATCGGATTTGAGTCGGGCGAAAAGTGTTGCGTCACGTCTCGGCGAGATGTCCTCGGAGGGTTGGATAAACATGTTTATGGATACGCATGCCGCGCTCGAACCCGAGCTCGACGCCATGGCCGTCAAGGCTCCGTCGTCGGCCGGCCGCTGGGTCGAAACCGCGCTGACGGCGTTGTGCACGGCGTCGGCGGTTCTGTTCGTTTCCTTTATCGCGGTCGTGACCGGCCTCGTCTAACCGCAGGCGCAGTCAGACGTCCCGCATCGCCGCGCGCGATTTTTGCACCGGCGAAATCCGGGATACAGTGCGGCCATGGCGCTGCACCTGGTCATCGGCAATAAAAACTATTCGTCGTGGTCGTTCCGGCCGTGGCTTGCCATGAAGGTGGCCGGGATCGCATTCGACGAAACGGTCATCTCGCTGGAGGCGAAGGATTTCAAGGCGCGGGTGACTGCGTTGAGCGGCGCCGGTAAAGTGCCGGTGCTGATCGCCGGCGAGACCCGGGTTTGGGAGTCACTCGCGATCCTCGAATATCTTGCCGAAAAATTTCCCGCGGCCGCGCTATGGCCGAAAGACGAACGAGCCCGCGCCCATGCGCGCGCGGTTGCCGCCGAGATGCACGCCGGATTTATGCCGTTGCGCCGCCTCCTACCGATGAATGTCTGGCGGCCGGTGAAGCCGCGTGCGCTCGATGACGGGTCGAAAATCGATGTGGCACGCATCGATGCCATCTGGAGCGACTGCCGCGCACGCTTCGCGGCCGGCGGGCCATTTCTGTTCGGTAGCTTCGGCGCGGCCGACGCCATGTATGCGCCGGTCATTTGGCGTTTCCACACCTACGCTGTCGAGGTGAGTGACACCGCGCGCGCTTATATGCACGCCATGATGGCGTTGCCGGCATGGAGCGAATGGCGGGACGCGGCGCGGCGCGAGCCTTGGGTGCTCGAGCATGATGAGGTCGACTGGCCCGAGGTGTTGCGGGAATGACGCGTAGCCCGGATTTCGCTACGCTCCATCCGGGCTACGCAAACGTGCTTCCAGCTCGAGCAATAGCGGCAGCTGGTAGGCGATAATCTTTGTTTTGGCGGCCGACAGCGCGAAATAGGCGATGCGGTCGATCTCCGGAAAGTTTTGCCGTTTGCCGGATTTCGGCGGCCACTCGATCTCGAACGTGTTGCTTGAGAACGCGCCGAGCTCGAAATCCGCTTCGACCGCGAAGGCATGCACGAGCTTTCCGCTCTTTTGGTTAACCGGCGTCAGCGCGTGCAACTCGCCCTCTGCCGTCAGGTTCGTCTCCTCGGTGAATTCGCGCCGCGCCGCGGCGACGAGATCCTCGCCCGGCTCGACGAGGCCCTTGGGGATAGTCCAGACTCCATCGTCCTTTTTTGCCCAGAATGGCCCGCCCGGATGTGCTACCAGGACTTCCAGGGCGGGCTTGCGCCGGAACGCCAAAATGCCGGCGCTGATCTCTCTGCGGCGCATCGGCGCAACTCCAGCTTGGCTGCGGCTCTCTACCGCAGGACTTTTCGCCCAGCCCTTGCCAAATAGGCTAGTGTCTGCATGATTTTGTCACGATTACGCCCACAATGCCCACTTCCTCGCCCGAGCTCGTTTCGAGCGCGTCGGGGAGGGGGCACGCCGAGCCATTTCCTGAACGGGAGCCAATGCTAATGCGATATGGATTCATCGCGGCCCTTGCCGCTTTTGCGGTTTGCCTGGCGCCGGCCGTTAAGGCCGACGACGCGCCGAAAGACGTCAAGGGTCTTTTCCTGATGAGCGACTACCCGGCGGTAACGTTGCGGCCGGGCGAGACCTCGACGGTCAGTCTGCGCATCCAAAATTATGACATGGCGCCCGAGCGTTTGGCGCTGTCGGTGTCCGGAGTGCCGACCGGTTGGACGGCGACATTGCTGGGCGGCGGACAGCCGGTCGCCGCGGCGATGCCCGCGACCAATTCCAGCGTTGCGCTCTCGTTGCGGCTCGATGTGCCGAAAGACGCGGCCATGGGCACGCAGACGCTGACCGTCGCCGCGGCCGGAAGCGCGACCACATTGCAATTGCCGATCGCGGTGACGCTGGCCAAGGATTTGCCGGCCAAGCTGACGGTGACGCCGCAACTTCCCGAACTGCGCGGCACCGTGAAGTCGAGCTTCGATTATCAGCTCAGCATCAAGAACGACAGCGGCAAGAAGCTAACCGTCGCGCTCTCCGCCCAGGCGCCGCAAAATTTCGACGCCACCTTCACCGAGCAGTATGGCAGCCAAGAGCTCAGCGTCGTGCCGGTCGATCCCGGCCAGAGCAAGGACGTGAAGCTCAAAGTCACGCCGCCGAATACGGCCGCGGCCGGCCCCTATAAGGTTTCCGTGCGCGTCTCGGCCGAAGACGCTTCCGCGACGGCCGATCTCGGCCTCAACATCACCGGCCAGCCGCGGATCGACATCAGCGGCCGCGAGGGCCTGGTTTCAACGCGCGCCTCGGCGGGCAAGGAAACGACCGTGCCGGTGGTCATCACCAATACCGGCACGGCGCCGGCCGAGGACATTCAGCTCTCTGGCTCGGCGCCGAGCGGATGGAAGGTCACCTTCGAGCCGAAGACCATCGAGCGCATCGCGCCCAACGACAACAAGGAAGTGCAGGCGCTGATCACGCCGACCGAAAAGGCGATCGCCGGCGACTACGTGACGACGATCCGCGCCTCGGCGCGCGGTGAATCGGCCTCCAGCACGTTCCGGGTCACAGTGACGACCTCGACGATGTGGGGTATCGCCGGCGTCGGCATCATTGGCGTGGCGCTCCTCGTCATGGTCGGCGCGGTCGCGAGGTTCGGCCGGCGATGAACGAGGATACCGTCATCGAGGCCACAGGCCTCACTAAAAACTACGGCACGGCGGTCGCCGTCGACCACATCTCGTTCACCGTCGGGCGCGGCGAGATTTTCGGTCTCCTCGGCCCCAACGGCGCCGGTAAGACGACGACGATCCTCATGATGCTCGGCTTGACCGACATCTCCGGAGGCGAGGTGCGCGTGCTCGGCTTCAATCCGGCGCGCGAGCCGCTCTCGGTCAAGCGCCGCGTCGGCTATCTGCCGGACACGGTCGGCTTCTACGACAACCTCACCGCCGCCGATAATCTGCGCTACACTGCACGCCTGATCGGCTTTCGGCTCGCCGAGCGCGAGAAGCGCATCGCCGACGCGATCGAGCGGGTCGGGCTTGCCGAATTTGCCGACAAGCGCGTCGCCACCTTCTCACGCGGCATGCGGCAGCGTCTCGGCCTTGCCGAGATTCTGATGAAGGGCGCGCAGATCGCCATCCTCGACGAGCCGACATCGGGCCTCGATCCGCACGCCACCGCGGAGCTCCTCGGCATTATCCGGAACTTCAAGGCCGAGGGCGTGTCGGTGTTGCTGTCCTCGCATCTGCTCGAGCGGGTGCAGAGCGTGTGCGACCGCGTCGCCTTGTTCAGCGGCGGCAAGATTGCGTTGATGGGAACGGTGCCCGAGCTCGGCCGCCAGGTTCTCGGCGGCGGCTATGTGGTCGATATCGAGGCCGACGGCGTCGGCCTTGCCGAGCGGCTTGCGCTCATTCCCGGCGTCAGCGGCGTCGAGAAGACCGGCATCGGCAAATTGCGGCTGCACGCCGACCGCGACGTGCGGCCGGAAGCGGCAAATGAAGTCGTCGCCATGCAGGGCCGGCTGAAATTCCTCGGCGTGCAGGAGCCGAGCCTCGAAGCGATCTATACCCGTTATTTCGAGGCCAAGCCGGGCGAGATGAAGGAGGGAACGCTTCATGCAGCGTGAAGGTTCGGCCTTTCAGGGTCTTGGCGTGGTCATGCTCAAGGAGCTGTCGGACCACCTGACCAGCGTGCGCATGCGTGTGCTGGAATGGCTTATCGTGTTGGTCGCGCTGGCAGCGCTCTACGGCGCGATCCAGCAGATCAAGGACACCACTGCGGAGGATCCGTTCCTGTTCCTGCGCCTGTTCACGACCTCGCGCGATCCGCTGCCGTCGTTCGTGTCGTTTCTCTCGTTTCTCGTGCCGCTGATGGCGATCGGTCTTGGCTTCGACTCCGTCAATGGCGAACACAGCCGGCGCACGCTGTCGCGTATTTTGGCCCAGCCGATCTATCGCGACGCCTTGCTGTTCGGCAAATTCCTCGCCGGCCTGGTGACGCTGTCGATCAGCCTGGTCACGCTGTGGCTCTTGGTGATCGGGCTCGGCCTCCTTCTGATCGGCATCCCGCCCGGCGCCGAGGAGATCGCCCGCAGCTTTGTCTTCCTGCTGGTGACCATCGTGTACGCCGGCGTGTGGCTGGCGCTGGCGCTGCTGTTCTCGATCCTGTTCCGCTCGGCGGCTACCGCGGCGCTGGTGACGCTCGGCATCTGGCTCCTGATCACCTTCATCTGGCCGGTGCTGGCCGGCGCGATCGCACAAATCATCGTGCCGCCGGATCCGCGGTACGCGGCGCTGGGCTTGCAGACGCCCGGCACCGCGATGCTGGAGCAAATCCTGGCGCGGTTCTCGCCCTCGACCCTGTTCGCCGAGGTGGTGGTAGCGCTGCTCGATCCGACCACGCGGGCGCTCGGGCCGATCTATCTCAGCCAGCTGCAGGGCGCCGTGCTCGGCGCGCCGCTGCCGCTCGCCTCGAGCGTCCTGATCGCCTGGCCGCAGATCGTCGGCATGATCGCCACCGTGATGGTGCTGTTCGTCATCGGCTACGTGGTGTTTCAACGCCAGGAAGTTCGCGCCTAGAGCATGATCCCGAAAAGTGGGTGCCGGTTTTCGGATAAGATCATGCTCAAATGAAAGTCCGCGCAGCGGTTGCGTTGGCCGGCGTGGCGTAGTGGAATCCCTCCCGGTGGGAGGGATTCGTGGCCGTTATCAAAACAAATGCGGACGTCGCTTCGAAGGAATTCCGCGCCAATCAGGCCGCCATGCGCGCGCTGGTCGCGGAACTCGAGGCGCAGCGCGCTAAGGCGGCCGAAGGCGGCCCGCCGCACGCCCGCGAGCGTCATCTGGCGCGTGGCAAGCTTTTGCCGCGCGAGCGGGTGATGACGCTCATCGATCCGGGCACGCCGTTTCTCGAATTGTCGCCGCTCGCCGCCAACGGCCTCTACGACGACGCCATCCATGGCGCCGGCATCATCACCGGCGTCGGCCGCGTCGCCGGCCGTGAATGCGTCATCGTTTGCAACGATTCCACCATCAAGGGTGGCACCTATTATCCGATGACGGTGAAGAAGCATCTTCGCGCCCAGGAGATCGCGCGCGAGAACCGGCTGCCGTGCCTCTACCTGGTCGATTCTGGCGGCGCCAACCTGCCGCACCAGACCGAGGTGTTTCCCGACCGCGAGCATTTCGGCCGCATCTTCTACAATCAGGCGACGCTATCGGCCGCTGGCATTGCCCAGATCGCCGTGGTGATGGGCTCGTGCACCGCAGGCGGCGCCTATGTGCCGGCGATGTCCGACGAGACCATCATCGTGCGCAATCAGGGCACGATCTTCCTCGGCGGCCCGCCGCTCGTTAAGGCCGCGACCGGCGAAGTCGTCAGCGCCGAGGAGCTCGGCGGCGCCGAAGTGCACGCCAAGAAATCCGGCGTTGCCGATTACATGGCCGAGAACGACCGCCACGCGCTGGCGCTGTGCCGCCAGATTGTCACCGGGCTGAACACGAAGAAGTCGATCGAGATTCCCCTCGCCAAACCCGCCGAACCGAAATACGACGCCGGCGAGCTCGACGGCATCGTGCCGGTCGATCTGAAAAAGCAATACGACGTGCGCGAAGTGATCGCGCGACTGGTCGATGGCTCCGAATTCGACGAGTTCAAGGCGCTCTACGGCACCACGCTGGTCACCGGCTTCGCCCACATTCACGGCATCCCGGTCGGCATTCTCGGCAACAACGGCATCCTATTCTCGGAAAGCGCGCTCAAGGCCGCGCATTTCGTCGAACTGTGCTGCCAGCGCCGCGTGCCGCTGCTCTTTCTGCAAAACATCGTCGGCTTCATCGTCGGCCGCGACTACGAAGCGGGCGGCATCGCCAAGGACGGCGCCAAGATGGTGACCGCAGTCGCCTGCGCGCAGGTGCCGAAAATCACCATCGTCATCGGCGGCTCCTACGGCGCCGGCAATTACGGCATGTGCGGCCGCGCCTACGGCCCGCGGTTCCTGTTCACCTGGCCGAATGCCCGCATCTCGGTGATGGGCGGCGAGCAGGCGGCGAGCGTACTGGCCACGGTGCGGCGCGACAATATCGAGGCCGCCGGCAAGACATGGTCCGAGATCGAGGAAGAAGAATTCAAGCAGCCGATCCGCGACCAATACGAAGCCGAGGGTAATCCCTATTATGCCACCGCGCGGCTATGGGACGACGGCATCATCACGCCGGCGGAGACCCGGCGCGTGCTGGCATTGTGTTTTTCCGCGGCACTGAACGCGCCGATCCCGGCGACGAAGTTCGGCGTGTTTCGGATGTGAGGGCAACGCCGTGACGTCGAAACAGCAGCAGGATATGGGCGACGCTACGCCGTGTTGGCGATCTATCGGTCCGGGAATAGCGACGTTTTTCCTGCCGTTGATCGCGCTTTTTCTGGTCATCCAGGCGTTATGGATATTGCTGCCGTCGGAATGGTTCGAAACGCGGACCTTGTCGACCTTGGATATTTCAGCGCTCAAACTGAAGGGATTTGCGCGCGTCATCGATGGCGGCATGAGTTTTTCGATCATGAGCGCAGCAATCTGGGGCGCGGGACTTGTCGCCGGGGTGCTTTCCTTCATTGTCATGCGTCGCACGCTGTCGGCGAGACAGACCGTGGCTGCCTGGATGATTGCGGCGTCGGTCGGATTTCTCGTCGCGTGTTGGGAAAAAAACCTACGGAGGACCGAGTGCGTAAGCTCTTACGGTTCCACAACTGTCCACGTCGACAAGAACGAGGGTTTCCGACCTGTCGTTATCGACAATGTTATTTGCGTTGCTGAGCACCGCCTGTCGCCGGACAAGCGGGTGCTGGGCACGACGCAGTGGATGATCATCTTCAATACTTTTATCGGATTTGTCGGAGCGGCAGTCGTGATGGGGGCGTTCGGTGTGCTTGCGATGCGGTACGGAAATTGGTCCGATGCTACCCGCTTGCGCCGGCGACTCGCCGATTTTCGCACGCTGACCCTGATGGCCAGTGTGCTGTTCGTCCTCAATGCCTTGGTCACCAAGGCCCTGGTGAGTTGGACACAGGGACTATTGGCGTCTGAAGACGATGCTGCGTCGTTCGGGCGGCTCGGCAACGCCTTGCTGAATTATTGGGCGGCCCAGGCCAGTACCGTGTTGATTGTCGCTCTGAGTCTCGCTGCCATCTTCATTCAAATCGATATCGGCGGTGCTGTGAATCGTGAAGCAGATCGGCGCCGTCGTGAAGTACAACGACACTATACAGAAACCCGGGGTGATGAGGGCTTGGCTGCAGCCAAGTGGCAAGAGGAGAACGAATTAAGTTTCAATAGTGCGACCGTCGTCACGGCGACGATCGGTACCATTGCGCCATTCTTGGCCGGACCTGCCGTCGATCTAGTGACAAAGGTTCTGCATTGACCGCGATGCTACGATCGCCGTGATCAAATGCGTCATGCGGATTTTGCTGCGGCTCGTCCGCGTATCGAGGCGACTGACAGTGTCGCCAACACCGTCCCCGCAACTGCCCAGCATGCAATCGGCGCCCAATGCAGCAGCGGCGCTAGCGACGGGTCGTTGAGCGCGCCGCTCGCAGTCGTCGCCATGCGCGTAAAAGTGGCCAGCGCCAGCGCCGAGAACAGCACGCCGGTGGTTTTGCCTTCGGCGCCGGTAAAGCCGAGCGCTGCGGCGGCGGAAAACGCGCTCATCAGGATGCAGCCCCAGGCGGCGCCGGCGATCAGTTGCGCCGCGACGACAATTTCGAACGTGCCGGAAAATTCCATCGCCACGATGGCGATGGCGCCGATGAGTCCGAATAGCCCCATCACCGGCAGGCCGCCCCAGCGTTTGGTGATCAGGCTTGCCGGAAACATCGCGATGCTGAAGCCGACCCAGAACACCGGCATCAGCGTAGAGATGTCGCTGGTGAATTGTTTAAACCGTGGCGCGCTGTTGAAGAAGAAATGCAACTGGAAGCCGAACGCGAAAATTACTGTCGCCAGGGCGAAAACAATGACGGGGATGGCGCGATCCACATTTTTCGGCGGCTCGGGTTTTGCCGGCGCGTCCTTTGCAAGCGAGCGTTCGACCTTGGCCAATCCGAGGCTGGCCAGCACCAGCGCGACACTAGCGATGACGAAGGGCAGCCGCGGGTCCTGCTTGGCGAGCGTGATGGCGAGATAGGGCGAGACCGCGCCGGCGATGCCAAGACCGAGCATGGCGAGGCTGGCGAGATAGGGGATCGTTGGCCGTGCCGCATATTTGCCGAGCAGCATCAGCGGCGGCGCGCGCAAGGCCGACGAGGTCACCGCCCAGATGACGATGAGGACGAGGAGTGCGGTCGGGCCAAGCTTTGCGCCGGCGACGAAGGGCAGGCCGACGAACGCCGCGCAGCTCACGAGTGTGATCGCCGCCACCCAATGGCCGAGCCGGCCGACCAGCCGCGACACCTTGTCGGCGGCAACCCCCATGGCGAAATCGGTGACCGTGAAGATCGCCTGGTCGAGCATCAGGATGTAGATGACCATACCGGCCGCGATGCCGGCGGAAGCCGCGAGCCGCGGCAGATAGATGGCATAGACGGTCCAACCGAGCGCGAAGACGAGCTCAAGCACGGCAAGGTATAGACCGGCACCCTGCGGAATTCTGCGCATGGGGCTATATTGCCATGCCGCCTGCCGCGCCGACCAGGAGCTTCGCCATGTCCAGGACAACATTGCCCAAAACCATCGAGCACATCCATTGGCCGGACGCCCCGGACGTTTGGATGCCCTATGCGCCGGCGATCAAGGTCCGCGGCGGCACCACGGTTTACCTCGCCGGCGTCACCGCCGCGCCGGTCTATCATCATCACCCGCACCGGCCCGAAGAGTTCGACGCCATGCCGCGCGACATGGCGGGGCAGGCGCGGGCCGCTCTGGAAAATCTCAAGCGTGGCCTCGACGCGGTGGGCGCAAGTTTTGCCGATGTCGTCACCGCCGACCGCTTTGTCACCGATCTCACCGACCAGGATGCGCTCAACAAGGTTTGGGGCGAGTATTTCGGCGATGCCAAACCGACCACGACCACGGTACAAGTGGTGCGGCTTGCCACCGACCCGCGCTGCCTGGTCGAGATCAACGCCATCGCCGTCATCGATTGAACGCGCGATATTGCGGTCACGCGGCTGTGATGGCGCCCTTTACGTTTGCTTTACGGGCGCAACCTAGCGTCAAATACCGGGGGCAAGCGCGCGATGGTGATCGTCAACGGTTACATTTGCATGAACTGTTGCGACATCGACAAGGCCCGCCTGGGCCAGGATCCGCAGCAGTCGACGGACCAACTCCAAATGCAGCTCAAGCGGCATATCGATCGATTGGACCCGGCAAATTTCGGTCCCGCGGTGACATTTGGCGGATCGCTGCAGGGTCCGTCTACAGGGAGCGGCGCCGGCGGAAATGGCGCGAGTACGCCTGATACGTCGCAAATTGCACAAAACTCAACAACGCCGACCTCGTCCCCGACAGTTGACTTGATCGCTTAGCATCGCGACGCTGACGATGACTTCGAGCGCGAGGCTTGTGCCGGGAATTGTGTATCCGTAGCCACGGATGCACAGTACGCTCTGTTGCAAATCGAGCGGGGAATGGAGTCTCATGGATTACCGTACAGCACTTATCGTCGGCGCCGGCTCGGGGCTTTCCGCTTCGTTGGCGCGCCTGTTTGCCAAGTCGGGGATGAAAGTCGCCGTCGCGGCGCGCCGTGCCGAAAATCTCGCGGCGCTGGCGCAAGAGATCGGCGGCAAGGCTTTCACCTGCGACTCGACCGATCGCGGCCAAGTCGAAAAGCTTTTTGCCGATGTCGAAACGGCATTCGGCGCGCCCGACGTGGTGGTCTACAACGCCAGCTACCGCACCCGCGGGCCATTCATCGACCTCGATCCGGTCGAGGTCGAGCGCGCAATCGCGGTGACCGCTTACGGCGGCTTCCTGGTTGCCCAGCAGGCCGCCAAGCGCATGGTGCCGAAAGGACACGGCGCGATCATGCTCACCGGGGCTTCAGCGGGCGTGAAGGGCTATGCGCAGTCGGCGCCGTTCGCCATGGGCAAGTTCGCGCTGCGAGGCTTAGCGCAAAGCATGGCGCGGGAACTGCAGCCGCAAGGTATCCACGTCGCCCATATTGTCGTCGACGGCGGCATTTTGAGCCCGCGCCGGCCCAATCCGCCGGACAAGCCGGACGCCATGCTCGATCCCGACGCCATCGCGCAAAGCTATCTCGATCTGCTGCGGCAGCATCGCAGCGCCTGGGCCTGGGAGATCGAGCTGCGGCCCTGGCTCGAGAAGTTTTGAACCCGGTGCAGCGACCCGATTATAATCGCGTCATGCCCGGAATTTTTGCGAAAGCCGCGCTGCTCGTCGTCGCGCTCATGGCCGTGGGCGCCATCGGCGCCGATGCGCAGAGCCGCCGCAACCGCGCCGCGCCGCGCGAGGCCGCGCCGCCGCCGGTGCCCGCAGCGCCGCTCGACAAGCGTGACAGCGTGGCGGCGGTGTCCGGCGCTTTCAACGGCAAGCCGTATTGGCTCGCGCTCGCCCAATGCGGCAGCGCCTATTTCAAGCTCAACGTTTTCTACACCGATATTGCGACCCGTGCCCGCATCAAGCCCGATCCCAAGACGGCGACCGAATACACCAAGAAGCTCACCGATGCGATCAAGACCGGGACGATGTATTTCAACGGCGCCGAGCGCTTCCTGATGATCGATCGCGGCGTCGAGCGGGTCGATGCGGTACTGACTTACGATCCACAGTCGCGCGCCGCAGGTGATCGGTTGAAAACGGTCGATGCGGCGCTTGCCGCGACGCAAGCCTGTCCCGCGCTCTATGAAGCGTGCCAAGCGGCGTATCCCAAGGCATGCAGCGAGCGCCTGCCGCCGGCGAGCTAGGCGGCCTTGATGGAGGAATTCATGAGGCCCAGCTTTGCAGTCTTGATCGGCATGGCGCTGTTGGGAGTGCCGGCTGCGAACGCGCAAGATTCACCGGCGGGCCCCGGCCTCGGCGAGATCATGACCTTGCAACAGCTTCGCCATATAAAACTTTGGTTCGCCGGCCGCGCCGGCAATTGGCCGCTCGCCGATTATGAAATCGGCGAGTTGAACGAGGGTTTTGAAGATGTGACCAAGCTTTTGGGCGGCGATACCGTGGACAAGGCCGTCGGCGCTCCGATGCAGGCGCTGCAAAAGATCATCGATAACAAGAATAGCGCGGCGTTTACCGCCGCGTTCGATCAACTCACCGCCGGCTGCAACAGCTGCCACCATACGCTGGATCACGGCTTCATCGCGATCCAGCGGCCGACGTCGTTGCCTTACAGCAATCAAAATTTCGCGCCGCAGAAGTAGCGCAAGCGTCAGTTCAGCGCCTTGTAAATACGCTCGTCGTAGAGCGCGCCCGCAATCGGACTGAGCTTTGCGCGAAAGGCGAGCGTATGCGCCGCCATGGCATGGGCGTCGAGCGCCTTGCGGTTGGTCCACGCCTCGATGACGGTGAAGTGGTTGCCGCGGTTTGCCTGTTGCAGCACCTCGTAGCTGATATTGCCGGCGTCGCCCGCGGTATCGACGCTCATCGCCTTGAGCGCCGCCATGCAATCGTCCTTGCCGGCCGGAATCACGTCGACATGGGTGAGGACGTAAATCGTGCCGGGCTGGCTCTCGTTCTTGCCGTGCGTGACATAGAGCGCCGTGTTGATGCGCTCGTCGTAGGGCGCATCCGCGATCGGCTTGAACTTGTCGCGGAACTTTAACGTGGTCGCGCTTTGGCCGTGGGCATCGAGCGCCGCCTTGTCGCGCCAGGCTTCGACGACGACGAAGCGGTTCGGCCGATCGATCTCGGCAAGCGCTTCGGCGCGCAAATTGCCGTCTTCCTTAACGCTCGCGTCGAGATATTGCTTGAGCAGTGCTGTGCCGGGAGCAATAGCGTTGGGCATGACTTCGACATAGGTGGCGAGATACACGGCATTGTTCTGGGCATGGGCAGATGGCACGAGCGCTGCCGTAACAATGAACATGCTGATTGCCGGCTGAAAAAATAGGCGCATAATGATCCTCCCGTTCAATACGTGTTTGCCGAATGGTAACGACGCATTCTTGCCCGCGTCAACGCGCCGCGCGGAGCAGGGCGGTCAACCGATATTGACCACGACATTGCCGAGGATTTTGCCGGCTTCGACAGCTTCATGGGCGGCGACGATATCCGCGAGCGGAAATGTTTTACCGATCAGAGTGACGAGAGCGCCTGCCTCGAGCGAGCGGGTGATGGCATCGAGCGCCGCGCTGCGTTCGGCGGCGTTAAGCTCATACACATAGATGAATTTCAATGTGATGGCGTTGCGCAGGAAGAACATGCCGGGGATTTCTGACTGCGGGGAACCGGTGCCATAAATCACGATGGTGCCGCGCTCGCGCAGCATGTGGGGCGCGAGCATGGCGTTGGCGGCAAAATCCACTTCGACGATGGCATCGACGCCTTTCTTTGCGGCGATTGCCATCACCCGCTCGCCGACGTTCTCTCGCCGGTAATCGATGGTGTGATCGGCGCCGGCCGCGCGGGCGGCGTCCGCTTTCTCGGGCGAACTGACGGTAGCAATCACGGTCGCGCCGGCGGCCTTGGCGAACTGCACGGCGTAATGCCCGACGGCGCCGGCGCCGCCGGCGATCAGAAGCGTCATGCCGGCCGCGGCGCCGGCCACGGCAACGGCGTGGTAGGCCGTCATCGCCGGGATGCCGAGGCAGGCGCCGATTTCGAAACTGGTCTTGGCCGGCAAGCGCACCGCCTGCGCGGCGGGGAGCACGATGTATTCAGCGCAGGTGCCGAATGGGCGCAGCCATTGCCCGTTCCACACCCAGACCCGCTCGCCGACACGCGCGGCCGACACGCCGTCGCCCACCAGGTCGATTTCGCCGGCACCGTCGCTGTGCGGAATGACGCGCGGATAGGCGATCTTGCGCGTCGCGCCCGAGCGCGCCTTGACGTCGGAAGGATTGACGCCTGACTTGGCAAGTTTGACGCGCACTTCACCCGGCCCGGGCCGCGGCGGTTCGATCTCGCCCAGCTTTAGCACCGCGTTGGCCGGGCCATTCTGCTCATAATAGGCGGCGCGCATTTTTGCTTCCTTGTTGCGACTAAGCGCGGATCGGAGCCCAAGGTTAGCGGAATCGCCGCCAACCGCCAGCGGCCACGATCGCTGAGCCGCGATAACGCCATGATCCTACGGTATTTTTCTACGCTGGACAGGGCCGGAGGAGTCTGGCTTTGTCCTTGAACTGGCGGGCCGGACCGCCATACTGCGGCGATTATAGCGGCGGGGCGGGGTTCCTTGGAACAGCAGCTTAATGGAAGCGCACGGATGTCGCGGCCGAAGGCCCACAATGTCCTGATGGTCTATCCGCGATTCACCAACGAGTCGTTCTGGAATTACCGCGAGTCATGCGCCGTCGTCGGCGCGAAATATCCGACCATCCCGCTCGGCCTGATCACGGTCGCCGCCATGCTGCCGCGCGACTGGAACGTTCGCTTGGTCAACCTCAACACCGAAGAGCTGGCCGACGCCGACCTGGCCTGGGCCGATCTGGTGATGTCCGGCGGCATGATGTTCCAGCAAGCCAGCACGCTGGACATCATCGAGCTGTGCCGCAGCCGCGGCAAGCCGGTCGCCGTCGGCGGTCCGGATGTTTCTTCGAGTCCCCATGTCTATGAGCGCGCGAACTTCCGCCTCGTCGGCGAAGCAGAGGGTGAGATCGATCATCTCATCGATGCGTTCGACCGCGGCAGCAACGAGGGACTGTTCGAGGCACCGAAGTTCCAGGCCGACGTCACCAAGACGCCGAAGCCGCGCTTCGACCTGCTCAAGTTCGACCAGTACATGCATATCGGCGTACAGTATTCCCGCGGCTGCCCGTTCACCTGCGAGTTCTGCGACATCATCGAGCTCTATGGCCGGGTGCCGCGCACCAAGACCGCCGAGCAGATGCTGGCCGAACTCGATGCCCTTTATCAGCTCGGCTACCGCGGCCACGTCGATTTCGTCGATGACAATCTGATCGGCAACAAAAAATCGCTCAAATTATTCCTGCCGCACCTCATCAAATGGCTCGAGGAGCGCGATTATCCGTTCGAGTTTTCCACCGAGGCGTCGCTCAATCTGGCGGACGACGCTGAACTCATAGACATGCTGAAGAAGGCGAATTTCTTCGTCATCTTCATGGGCATCGAAAGTCCGGATACCGACACGCTGATTGCGATGCGCAAGAAGCAGAACACGCGGCGCAGCATCCCGGACAGCGTCCACAAGATCTATCGTGCCGGTATTTTCGTCACCGCCGGCTTCATCGTCGGCTTCGACAGCGAGAAGGGCTCGATCGCCGAACCGATGATCGATCTGATCGAGAATTGCGCTATCCCGATGTCGGCCGTCGGACTGTTGTGGGCACTGCCGAACACCCAGTTGTCACGCCGGCTGGCGCGCGAAGGACGGCTGCAGGCCGACGCCGAGTTCTTGCCGAAGGGCGGCAACGACCAGATCGCCAGCGGGTTGAATTTCGAAACCAAGCGCCCACGGCTGGACGTGCTCCGCGATCTTCGCCACGTGCTGGCCACGGTCTACACGCCCGAGGCTTATTGCGGGCGCATCGACCGGCTGGTCTCGCTGCTCGATTGTTCCGACCGCCGCCGCGAAATGCCCAAGGGCGACATCCGCGCCAAGATCGGCACCGTCAACGTTGTGCAGGAGATCCTGCGCCGCATGCCGGAGCACCGCGCGCGGTTCTGGCGCACGTTTACCAATTGCCTGAACACCAACCCCGGCGCGATGCGCGCCGTGGTCACGCTGATGGGTTTCTATCTCCACATCGGCCCTTACACGCGCTACGCCATCGACCAGCTCGACAAGCAGATCGAGGCGCTGGAGCAGGGCACATTCGTGGCCCCGCAACTGCTGCCGCCGGTTCAAGCCGAAGCGGTCGCGGTGAATGCGTAACGTCAGAGCACGAGCGACGGCAGTGCCGATAGCTCGGACACGGTGTGTACCGGCGGTTGATGCGGATATTCCTGCGGCATCTGCGCGCGATTGACCCATACGGTGCGGAAGCCGAATGAGGCCGCGCCCATGATGTCCCACCGGTTCGACGAAACGAACGCGACCTCGCTCGCCTTGACGCCGAAACGATCGGTGACGAGCGCGTAGACTTCCGACCGCGGCTTATACATGCGCACGGCATCCACCGACAGCACGGCATCGCACAGCGCGGCGATGCCCGACCCTTGCGCCGCGGCATCGAGCATGCGCGGCGTGCCGTTGGAGAGAATGGCGATGCGCCGGCCACGCTCCTTGAGCTCCGTGAGCGCGGGGCGCGCATCGGCGAAAGCGTCGAGCGTCAAATAGGCGTCGAGCAATTTGGTGCGCAGCGCGCGGCTGACCGTCGGCACGCGATCAAAGGCATAGTCCAGCGCCCGTTCGGTCAGTGTCCAGAAATCGGCGTAGTGGCCGGCGAGCGTCAGAGTCCAGGCATATTCGAGCTGCTTTGCCCGCCAGATTTCCGAAAAGCGTTCCGCGTCGGGGCCGGCCGTGGCGCGATGCCGCGCGATTGCGGCATGGACGTCGAACAAGGTGCCATAGGCGTCGAACACGTAGACACCGTCGCCACTCATGGTCTGATCCCCATTGGCCTGATCTCCATCGCGGCAATCACGCCTATTGCTGATCGATCCCGGGCACCGTCAGCAGCGTCGCGACGGAACGGCCGCGGATGTCGTAAACGCGCGCGTAGGCGACACCGTCGCGCACGACCTCGAACAGCACCGGCGCATCGAGCTTGGCGCAGTAGAATTCGCCGAGCATCATGGCGAAGTCAGCGCCTTTGGGATTCCAGGTCGTGGTGAATTGCGGCCCGAGCGCGACGGTGACCGGCGGATGCGGGCCGCAGACCGCCACCGTCCAGGTTCGGCGGGGCGGTTGCTCGCCGCGCTCCGCAATGAGCGCGCGCAATTGCCGCGAGGCCTGAGTCAGCGACAGTCCCCAATAGTCGAGCATGAAGCGCGGCCGCGCGCCGGCTGCGCCGCCGGCGATGCGGTTGAAATGGGTGTATTCGTAGGGATGCAGCCGCGCCATCGCGATGACGGGGGAAGCTGCGCCCACGAACAACGCCAGCGCGCCGGCGACCAACGCAGCGCGGCCGAGCGGTTCAAGCCGGCGCGCGATCCAAGCGCCGGCAAGTCCGCCGAGCACGGCAAACGGCGGTACCGCGAAGACGAAGTGGCGGATGCCGTTATACATCGCCGGCCGCGCGGCAATGGTGATGAGAATCGGCAGCGTGGCGGCAAGCACGACGGCAAGAAGCGCCGCGCGGTGTCCGGCGCCGCCGCCGCGGTTGCGCGCGGCCACGGCGACGATCGCGCCGGCGATGCCGGAAAGCCCAAGCGCCAGCAGGATTTCTGGCAGTTGCAGCGCAGCCAGCATCGGCACGTAGCTGCGCGGCATATCGGGAACCGGGATCAATTGGCCGTTGAACAGCTCGCGCCACGGCTTTTCGAAAAAATTGGAAAAATATTCGACGGCATGAAACGGATTGAGCGGCGCAACGACGCTCCACGGCCATACTAGGCCCATGACCAGATAGGCCAGTATGACGCCTGGAAGGAATGCGAGGAGGAATGAGCCGCACTCCGCGAGCGCGAGCTTTGGCGCGCTCGCGCGCGCTCGGACGGCAACGATGAACAACAGCGGCAGCAAGGCGTCGAGCACCGCAAAGCCGCCCATGACGCGCGAGCCGACGGCGAGGCCGACGCCGATACCGCACAGCGCCACGGTCGCCGGTGTCGCGCGCGGATATTCCTCGAAGGCCCGCACGATGCCGAGCAGCGCGATGGCGCTGGTGACTGCGAACGGAGCATCTTTGGCGTTGATGAACATATGTCCGTAATAGAGCGGACAGGCGGCAAGAAGGATGAGACCGATCAGGCCGGCGAGCGGGCCGCCGAGACGCCGGCCGAGCCGCCAGGTGACGAAGAGGCCGATGATACCAACGGCACCGCCCACCAGACGGCGCGTCTCGAACAGGTCGAACGGCAGAACTTTTGCAGCGAGCGCGGCGAAGAGATCGAAGCCGCCGCCGTACATGTAGAGATTGACGAACGACAGCGCGCGCTTGTCGGCGAAGCCGGACGAATAGAGCGACACCAGAAGGTCGCCATATTCCGAATGGGTATAGTCGTCCCAGCCGAGGCCATAGTCGCGAAACGTCGCCGCGGCGACCACGGCTGCGAGCACCAACACGCCGATGGCGCAGACATCCAGCCGGCGTGCGACCGCGGCCGCGCCCGACGACAAGGGTATCGACTTCGCCGCGGGTTGGTGCACGACTGGCCCGGTCTCAGATGCGCGTAGCGCCGCGAACCGCAACAGATGCGGCGCAAAGGCGATGGGCACAATGCGGCAAAAGGGCAGGGCGCCAGCACGGCGATGGTACCGGTTGCAAAAAGCGGGGCACGAGGCCCCGCTTCCAAGCGCGCATGGTGGTAACGGCGCCTATTTGGTCGCCGCTTCGTACATCTCGGCGACGTGGTCCCAATTGATGAGACTCTCGAAGAACGCTTTGAGGTAATCGGGGCGCCGGTTGCGATAGTCGATGTAATAGGAGTGCTCCCACACGTCGCAGCCGAGGATGGGGGAAGCGCCGTGAACCAGGGGATTCTCGCCGTTCGGCGTCTTCGTGATGGCGAGCTTGCCGTCCTTGACCGCGAGCCAGCACCAGCCGGAGCCGAACTGGGTGACGCCGGCCTGGATGAAATCTTCTTTGAACTTGGCGATCGGGCCGATGTCGGACGTGATCTGCTTTTCGAGCTTGGCGGGAATCTTGTCGCCGCCGCCGCCTTTCTTCATCCATTTCCAGAAATGAATGTGGTTGTAGTGTTGAGCGGCATTGTTGAACAGGCCGGCGTTCTTGCCGAAGGTGCCTTTGACGACCTCCTCGACCGGCTTGTTTTCCCACTCGGTGCCTTTGGCGAGGTTATTGCCATTGGTCACGTAAGCGGCGTGGTGTTTGTCGTGATGGAATTCCAGCGTCTCGCGCGACATGGTGGGGGCGAGCGCGTCGTGCGGATAGGGCAGGTCGGGCAGGGTGAATGCCATTAGGTCTACTCCTCAATGCGGCGTGGAATGATGCGGGCGTCTCGGTGAAACCGCCAAGTGAACCGAAAAGTTCCTCTAAATAGGCCGAAGGCAGGGGTTTGGGCAACGGCTCTTGGCTAGGACTCTTGATCTCGGGTCTTGGACTTGGTCGTCGGATCGGCCGCCGCCGGTAACCAATCCCGTGGATATATTGACCTTGCGCCGCTGTCACAGTGCGGTCAAAATGATGCCACTTTAGGGCCTCCGGGCGTCCTTCGGGGGGACGGGCGTATGTATGCGTTTTTGTTGATTTTGGGTGCAGTCATCGCCGCGGCTGGGGTCGTGCTTATTGGTCCCGGCCTGCCGTTCGGCGGACGCGATTACGACGCCTCGATCGTCACCCCAGGTGCTGTCGCGATCGTCGGCGGCCTCATCCTGATAGGCCTTGCGCTCGCGGTTCGCGTGCTGGGGCGCATCGAAAAAGCGCTCGCCGCGCGGCCGTTGCCTCATCCGGTTCTTCGCGAGGAAGCCGCCGCTCCGGCCACCGAGGAGCCCGCGGCCGTCGCTCCGGCCCGTATCCCATTCCCGCCCAGGCCGGTCGCTGAGCCGGCTGCGCCGCCGGCACCGGCTGTTGCCGCCACGCGGGTGCTGCCCGAAGACGCCGCGTTGGAGCGGCTTCGCGAAAAATTCCCGACCCTGGTACGGCTCGAGAACGCACCCGTCGTCGAGGACGCCGAGGTGTCGCTGTCGCCAAAACCCTCGGTCCGCGCCGATGAGGCCGTCGCCGAGGCCAATAACGCGGTCGCCCAACAGACCAACGGCGCCGCGCCGGCTAGGATCGAGCCGCGGCTTGAGGTCCAGGCGCTTCCGGCGAACCGGCCGGGGCAAGCGAAAAACTTTGAAGCCTTTTGGCCGAAAAAGCAGCGGCCGACGCGAGAGGCGCCGGCGCCTGCCGCCCAACAGCCCGCCGCCCAACAGCCCGCCGCCCAACAACCGCCGGCGCTCCCGGTCGAGCCGCTCCTGACGCCCGAACCGGTGCAGTTCCAATTCAGAGAGCCTGCGCCTGAGCCGCGTCTCGTGGCGCCTGCGCCCGAGGCACCGGCAACGGTTTCGATCCTCAAGTCCGGCGTCGTCGACGGCATGGCCTATACGCTCTACTCGGACGGTTCGATCGAGGCACAGCTGCCGCAGGGCACGTTGCGCTTCGGCTCGATCTCCGAGTTGCGCAATCACATCGAGCAAAGCGCGTAATTCCGCTCGCGGGCTTTTCCTGGCGCTGCAGAAATACTACCGACTAAGACTTGAGCGTGCGTGGGTGTTTATGGCCTTTACTTTCAAGGCACACTATAACTAAGCTTACATGCAGGTTTCAGATTCGTTGCGGCCCAGTATGCCGTTGTCGAATGCTTGCTTTTGACTGTATCCGCTTCGTGGTTCGGACACCGTGCGCCAGACCGGACTAAAAATCAGAGATCCAAGCCATGGTCGACAATGCAGGCGACAGCAGCAGTTTTATCGAGCTGACGGCAAACATCGTATCGGCCTATGTCAGCAACAATACGGTCCCCAGCGCGGATGTCCCGAACCTGATCAGCCAGGTGCACGCGGCGTTAAAGCGCGTATCGGGCGGCCAGGCGGCGGCGCCGGCCGAGCCGCTCAAGCCGGCCGTGCCGATCAAGCGCTCGGTCACGCCCGAACACATCGTCTGCCTGGAAGACGGCCACAAGTTCAAGTCGCTCAAGCGGCATCTGCGCACGCGCTACGGCATGACGCCGGAGCAATATCGCGAGAAGTGGGGTCTGCCGCCCGACTATCCGATGGTGGCGCCGAAATATGCCGAGGCCCGCTCGCAGCTCGCCAAGCAGATGGGGCTCGGCCAGCAGCGCCGCCGCCGCAAGGATCGCGGCTGACGGATCGCGCAGAACCCTGACTGTGAGCGATAAGGGCGCCTCGCGAATGCAGCTATCAAGCAGTGGCTTGGTCACACTCCGGTGACGCCTGCTGAGTAGCAGCCAGCCTAGATCGCCCCCGCGAGGACGAAGCCGATCTCGAAGGCCGGCCTGTCGGAGGGCATGGCGTTGCTCCTGTCTTGGGTCACGCGAACGAGGCGTGCGTCGGTTGGTCCATGGAGATGCGCAGGCTCGCCGCGCCATTCGGCAGATTGCGATCCGCGAGCTCGCGCAAGGAGGAGGTCGCGGCGATCGAGGCCCAGCCTGCCGGCGTGAACGTCTCCTCCTTGAAGACGTGCGGCGAGAGTAGCGGGTTGGTGAGGGCGTGCGAGAACGCGTCGACAGCCACCATGCGGCCGATGAGCGGCGGCACGGCCGAACGGTCCGGCGGATCCTCCGCGAAGAGGCCGACGAAGAACTCGATCCGATCGACATCCTCGTAGAGCCGCTTCAGCGCCGCGACGACCTCCGGATCCCCGCTGATCTGCTCGAACCGCGTGACGCGGGGGTAGCTCATCCTCTCGCGGTAGTCGTTGTAGCTCGCCAAGCGGTTGTTGCGCCCCTGCTGCAGGCTCGCCCGCTCGACCGACCGCAGCATCTCGGCGGTATTGAAGAGCCCCAGGCGCCAAGCCTCCGATCTGCTCGCGCTGTCAAGCGCGGCTCCGAGCCCGTCCGCCAGTAACGGCCCGTTGCCGAAGCGGGCCTCGGCCATGGGGCCACGGACGCCTTTCCAGGTTGCGACCTCCGGAACGAGGCTGTGCCAGCGGTAGAGCAGGTTGAACTCGACCGGAATCCAGTTCTCGCGGTTCCAGCCCGCGGCGTAGCAGGGCGAGGGGTCGCTCAGCAGTTTGAACCAGTAGGGGGAGATGTGATTGATGTACTCCTCGACGACGATCTTTATCAGCTGCACGACGTTGACGTTCCTGGCGGTCTGGAAGACGCGCTGATCGTTCCAATCGGGGTTCGCGGTTTCGATGAGGCCACACAGGCGGTTGTGTTCGCGGAGGAACAGGGTGTTGATCGCAGCCGTGTAGACGGTGGAGTTCGCGCGCTCGCCGCCGAACGCGAACAGCGTCGCCTTCCGTTCGGCGGGGAGCACTGGCGGCATCTTCATTGGGTCTGGGACGCTGTGGAACCGCGGGTCGCGCTCGCCGTCCGCCTTGAACAGACGCGGCGCCCACTCCTCCCCTTTGTCCGTCTCGGACAGCAGGCGGCCCCGGCATCCGCGCTCCTCGCTGAACCGGCGCAGGGCGCGCTGCACGTCGTCATTGAGGCCGTAGAGCTGGCCGAGATCAATCTGATGGTCGGTGGTAGTGCGACGTGGGTCCGCCGAAGACGTCATCAGGAAGCCGTCGGTGAACCACTGCGCGAAGGTGGGGAAGAGCAGTGTGGACTTATCAGACAGGCGCGGCCCTCCGGGCCGCGTGACATAGAGCTGTTCTAGAGCATCGAGCGGAGGCAGGTTCCCCATGTCCTTCGGCGGGAGGTAGCGGGAGAACCAGGTGCGGTCGGTCAGCGACGACCAAGAAGGGTAATCGTCCATGGTGCTCAGGCGCAGCGGGCGGAAGGGCGCCTTGCCGACGGCGTTATTGACGATTACTCGGTTCACGATGCGGCTGAGCCAAGCGTGCCGGTTGACCAGCCCCCAGAACGGCCGGCCGCGCGTCAGCAAGAAGTTCTCGACTTTGTTGCGAAGCCCGTCCCGGCTTGTGTCGCGTGGCGTGGCGGCTGACTGTGGCATGGATTTCATCATCTCTACGGGGCGCATCCGATACATCTACGGCCGTAAGAGGCCACGCCGTTGCGCATCGACGTGCGCTCGTCCCTGGATGTGCCAAGTCGAGCGATCACGACATTCTTGCAGCTTCGCATTCAACTTAAAAGGTCTTGATGCGGAAAAACAGCCCGAAGATGCAATCGCCAAAGGCCTGTGTATTTAATACGGGCGTCTGCTCGCGGACTGTACTGAATTGGATCATGGTCTAGAATTTTTGCTTGAGCATAATCCTATCCGAAAACCGGTTTCCACCCTCGGATCAAGTCCAAGGGCAAGCTCTTTCGGGATCATGTTCTAGCGCTGCAGCACGCCAACCACGCGGTTGGCAAAACTGAGCCGCTCGGCCATTACGGCGACCACATAGGCCAGCAACGCCTGGCTGAGCGCCGGCTGCTCGCGCTTGATTGTCTCGTAATCGTCGGCGGCGAGCTCGTAGAGCACGCTTGCGGTCTCCGCCTGGATGGTGGCGCTACGCGGCCGTTGCGTGATCAAGCCCATTTCGCCGATGGTGGTGTGGCGGCCGAGGCTGCGCACGCGCATGGTCCGGCCGTCGCCCATGTCGACGATGATGCCGACGCGGCCTTCGAGAATGAAATGCATCGAAGCGGCCGGCTCACCTTGCCGCGCGATGATGTCGCCGGCTTCGACTTCGAGCCGCCGGCAATACGCCGCCAAGCGGTCGGCATGCTCGGCGCTGCCCAAAACCTCGGACAACCAGGCGCGCAACGACGGTTTCTCGCCGGCCTCGGCACGATGCGTCTCGATGACTTTCTGCTCGCACGATTCCAATGCGCGATCGAGATCGGCGACGATGGTGACGTCGTCGGAGATAAAGCGCGCGGTGCGAAAGGCGCGCTCCAATTCCGCGCTGAGATGGACCAGCACGATGCGCACGCCGTGCGCGGCGGTGACCTGCTTGATCTGCGCGAAGCTGTGCGTGGCCGACGAATCGATGCCGGTGACGAGCCGGAAATCGAAAATCAGAAACCGGCAATCCGGCTGCCGCACCAACAGCGCCTTGACGTATTGATAGAGCCGGTTGGCCGAGCCGAAAAACAGATAGCTTTGCAGGGTCATGCCCTGGATCTGGCGGCCGTGCTCGGACAATAGCGCGAGTTCGCTCGGCCCGCGGTCGAGCGTCGAGCGGTAGTTCGAGCCGTCGAAGTCGAACTTGATCGCCTTCACGCGGCTCACGCTGAGCGCAAAGGTGACGCAGCCGATGGCGATGCCGATCGCGACGCCGGCGATGAAGCCCGAATAGATGATGAGGGCGGCAATGGCGATCAGCGACAGATATTCGAGCGGCAGCAATCGCCGCGACGAATGGATTAGCCATTGATAGACCAGATCGGAGCCGAGATAGAGCAACAGCCCGCCGAGGACATATTTCGGCACATAGCCGAGAAACGACGGATCGGCGACCAGCACGCCCGCGGAGATCGCCGCGACCGTCAAGCCCGACAGCCGGCTGGTCGCACCCGCGGTGCGGACCAGGATCGAGCGGCTGAGCGAAGTGCAGACCACCATGCCGCCGAGCCCGCCGGTCAAGAGATTGGCGAGGCCATGGACCTTGAGATCGCGTTCGATATCGGCCTCGGTCCGCGTCGCGATCTCGATGCCGGTGGTGTTGAGCAGCAACGTGCTGATGGTGACGAACATCACGGCGAGCAGGTCACCCGCAAAGGACGGCAAGGCACCCCAGGGAAAGGCGTGCAGGGCGGCCGTTTTCCACGGCAAGGAGAGTGAGGCTGCCGGTTGCGGATGGAACATCCAGCCGCTCGCTTGCGCAGCGCCGGTCGACGTGCCGCTCGCCAGCAGGACAAGGTGCATGGCTGCGAACGACGCCAGCAGCACGCCGGGCAAAGCGAATGGGCTTTTCGTGCGCCGCAGCAGCACGTGCAAGATGGCGGCGACGGCCGCGCCTGCCGCGAGTTTGCCGCCGGTCATGGCATCGGCGAAGGCGCCGACATTGGCGAGCCTCGCAGGCTGATCGGTGACGACCTGGATGGCGCCGGTGACCATCAACCAGCCGGTAGCGCCGAGGAAGCCGCCGACCACCGGATAGGGCAGAAAGCGGATGGCGCGTCCGGCATGGGTGAAGCCTAGCACGCACATCAGGAGCCCGGTCAGCGCCGTCGCCAGCGCCATGGCGATGAGGGCTGCCGCGAGCAGATCGGTGTCGCCGCCGGCGGCGGCTCGCTGCAGCACCGTACCGACGAGTGCGAAAATGACGACGGAGATCGAGCTGTCCGGTCCGGCGACCGCAAACGGCAGCGAGCTGCGCAACGCCACATAGGCGCCGCCTACGGCTGCGGACATGAACGCAACCGCAATGCCGTAGGACAAGAAATGCGCAAGCGGCCCGCTGAAAATGAGCGCCGCGTAGGACAGCGAGTAGGTGATCGTCAGCACGCTGCAGATCGTGCCGGCGAATACGTTCGTCAGTCCGGTGCGCATGCGCAAGTGGTGCTTGGGCTGTCCAACGTGCTGCCAGTACGGCCGATCATTTCACGCCCCGGACGAGACTTACAACACGGCGTGGCGCGCGGCTAGAACGCCGGAACAGCGGTGCTGTCGGCGCGCCGCTCAGGCGACGGTCGTCAGTGCAGCGCGCGCATCGGAGTGGATGCGCTCGACCATGGAGCGAAAACCGTTCGAGCGCTGCGGCGTGAGATGCTCGCGCAATCCTATCTTTTCGAACAGCGCAACCGCGTCGGTCGCGAGAATGTGTTTGGCGCTCCGGCCCGAATACATCGCGAACAGTATGGCGATCAGCCCGCGCACGATATGCGCGTCGCTGTCGCCGACGAAGGTGAGCACCGGGCCGCCCGCGCCGTTGGGACGCACGCGGGTATCGAGCCAGACCTGGCTGGCGCAGCCCCGCACCTTGTTGGCATCGTTATGGGCTTCGGCCGCAAGCGGCGGCAATTCCCGCCCCAGCTCGATCAGATAGCGGTAGCGATCGTCCCAATCGTCGAGGAGCGAGAAATTGTCGATGATTTCGTCGATATCAGCCATCAAGCCTTCGTTCCGTGTCGCCCTCTATATAGGGTGCAGGGCTGGGCAGGTCGATCTGTCCGGCGCGCGCCATGTCCCGTGATGCAAAGTCCCGTGATGCAAAGTCCCGTGATGCAAAGCACGGCCGGACGATACATGGAGTTTAATCCGGCAAGCGTTGGTTGTAGCCTCTCTTATAACGGCAAGCGGGCGCCAGGGGGAAAATATGAAGATACGAATGTCTTCAATGTATGTCGCGATGGCTGCCTCAGCCCTGATGATATCGGACGTCGTGGCTGCGCGCGCGGCCACCAAATTTTGTGATATTTACCCGGAGCGCTGCCAATATAGCACTGACGGGGTAGGTTATTACTACCCTCTAGGCTACCGCATGCCAGGGGAAACCTTGGCGCGACCGGCTAGCGCACGCAAAAATACCAGCAAACGCAAGACGCCGACTACGACCGCACGTAAAGAGCCGGTCACTGTTGGACGCGAAAAGACATTTGGCGACGGAGCTCAGGCAAGCCGGCCTGGATCTAACCGATGAATATGCGCCCTAAGCCGCGTGCTTGGCGTCTTTGGGCGGCTGCGGCCCGTGCCAGGCCGGCGCGAGATCGGCGGGGGTGAGCGTATTCTGCGAGGACGGCGAGGACTTGACCGGCTCGACCTTGGCGACGCTGCCGCGCGGGGCGGCACCGTGAGGCAGGGCGCCGGTTTCCTTCGGCGCCAGCGCCTCGGTCAAGAAATCGTAAAGCATCTTGGCGCCGGCTTGCGCCCTGTAGCCGAGCGACACCGCGACCTGCGAGCCAACCGTGCAAGCGTCGGGCTGACGCGTGCAAAAGCCGCGCATATCCTGCACCGTGGCGGACGCCGCCGAGATCGCCCCGGAGGTGCCGGCGTCGCCTGACTGCGCGACGTGCTGTGCCGATCCGCTGGGCAAGAGGACCAGCACGACGCCAAGCCAGAACGCCATTCGCAACAAAAAGAACATCAGACCCGTATCCCCGGCGGCATGGGTCGCCGCACGCCCACGCAACCTAGCAGGCAGCATTGAAAGCCGCGTTCGCTCGACAGGGACGTTTTTGTCCATAATCGACGAGAATACGCCGCAAATTTTCGTCCAATTGGACAAAATATAATTTACCTAAAATTTGAGCGAACGCGCGTCAGACCGGCTTTTGCAACGATTTGGCGCAGGCGAAAGACCCGCGGTTTGCAGGCACTTCCACAACGCCCGCAAACGTCAAACATATGGCAACCGTTCGTGGCAACGAGCGATTCACCATGATGGCCGAATCCGCCGCGCGGCAATGCGCCGTCCGGCCGGCAAGAGACCCGACGTTTTAGCGTTCGTTTAAGCGGCGTCTGACACGATCGCACAACAGAACAAGGGGAGCGCGTCTGCAAAGCGGGCGTGCGACGGGATCGTGGGCCTCTTCGCGCCAGTACGGGATTATGTCGAAACGCTTGTCCACCCTTCCGCGCAACAGGATGCGCTGACGGCGTCGCGGCATCGCGCCTTTATCGCGCCGCGGCTCCTTGGCAGCATCATCGCGCTGGCGTCGTTTCCGGTTTACCTCTTCGCGCGCGGCATGCCGACGACGATCGAGCTGATGGTCTTTGCCTGGCTCGTGGTGCCGATCCTGACCGCTTACTTCCTGTCGCGCACCGGCCGCTACGAAAGCGCGCACGTGCTGTCGTCGCTGGCGCTGACCGGACTGGTGACCGCAGTTGCCGCGTCGACCGGCGGCATCGTGTCGTTCGCCGCGATCTGGCTCGTCGTCGTGCCGCTCGAAGCGGCTTTGTCCGCGTCCCGTCGCGTCGTCGCCACCGCCTCGACGCTAGCGCTGGGCGCCGCCGGCCTCCTGGTATTGCTCGACACTCAACATCTTTTGCGGATGCCTAGCCCGAGCTCGCAGGCTGCGCTCGCCGCGCTCGGCATCGTCTCGGCAGCCCTCTATGCGGCGGGCCTTGCGCTCGGCGCCGAGGCGCTGGCGCGCACCAGCTTTTGGCTGCTCTACGCCGAAGAGGACCGCTATCGGCTCTTGGCGCGCAATATGACCGACGTGATCACGCGGCACGGCCGCGACGGCGGCGTGCTCTTCATGTCGCCGGCCGGCGAGGCGCTGTTCAGCTCGCGCATTGCCGATTTGCACGGCCATGGCCTGTTCGACCGCGTCCATGTCGCCGATCGGCCGGCCTACCTGACGGCGCTCGGCGACACTGCCGCCTTGGCGGCAAGCCGTTCGGCCGAGTTCCGCGTGCGGCGCGACGGCGTCGATGCTAATGGGCATCCGGCGACGGAATTCGTCTGGATCGAGATGCGCTGCCGGCCGCTCGAACAGGCCGGCGCCGATGCCGGCGAGGTGGACCGCCGCGAAGTGGTCGCGGTGTTGCGCGACGTCACCGGGCGCAAGCAACAGCAGCAGGCGCTCGAAGACGCCCGCGCCGAGGCCGAGCGCGCCAATGCCGCCAAAAGCCGCTTCCTCGCCACCATGAGCCACGAATTGCGCACGCCGCTCAACGCCATCATCGGCTTCTCCGAGATGTTGAAGAGAGAAGCCGCGCTGATGCTCGACGCCCAGCGGCGCAACGAATATGCCGGCCTGATCAACGATTCCGGCAATCATCTGCTGTCGGTCGTCAACGGCATTCTCGACATGTCGAAGATCGAGACCGACAATTTCGAGATCACGCCGGAACCCTTCAATCCGGGACAGGTCATCGCCAGTTGTTGTGACATCCTGGCGCTGCGGGCGCGCGACGCCGGCGTTGCGCTCGAACGGCTGGTGCCCGGCGATCTGCCGGAGATCGTCGCCGACAAGCGTGCGCTCAATCAGATCATGTTCAATCTGCTTTCGAACGCGATCCGCTTCACCGACCGCGGCGGCAAGGTTGTGGTCAGCGCCCGCGCCGAGGCGGGCAACATCACCTTCGTGGTCGAAGACAACGGCGTCGGCATCAGCGACGAGGATTTGGCGCGGGTCGGCGAGCCGTATTTCCAGGCCGGCGCCTCCTACGATCGCCGCCATGGCGGCACGGGCTTAGGGCTTTCCATCGTCAAGGGCCTGGTGCGGCTGCATGGCGGCGAATTCTCGATCCGCAGCCGGGTCGGCGAGGGCACCCGCATCACGATTGGCCTGCCGCTCGATTGCGAGCGGTCGCGGCCGGTGAAAAAGCGCAGTTTTGGCGTGGTCAGCCCGATCATCATCCCCAAAAATCAATCGGCCGGCACCGTGCAGCCGGCAAGCGCGGTGAAGAAAAGTGCGTGAGCGCCGTAACGATAGAAGCCGCCCTAACGCGCGCGCGGGGACGCTTGCCGCATCGTTCGGCTCCCGGCTGTGGCTGCAGGCGATCGGCCGGCCGGTCGATTCATTCGCCATTCTCGGGGCGACGGCAGCCACTATCCTGATCGTCGTCAATGCGGTTTTCCTGCAATCGGGCGCGCGGCCGGCGCCGTTCGTCGCCAATCCGACAGTGCAGAAGACGGCCGATGCGGCGCCAAAGCCTGCGGAGCAGACCGGGCCGCGGATCATCGATATGAGCGCCACGCACACAGTGACCGCACCGCGGCCGCCGCAAACCGTGCCGATGCCGGTACCGTCGCCGCGGCGCAATGATCCCATCGCCGATTTGATCGGGCCGTCGCCGCGTATCTTGGCGGTGCAGCGCGTGCTGTCCAATTACGGCTACGGCCAGATCAAGCCATCCGGCATGCTCGACGACGCGACCAGCCAAGCCATCGAAAAGTTCGAGCGCGAGCACAAGATGGTGGTCAGCGGCCGGGTGTCCGATCGCCTGGTCAGCGAGCTCGCCGCCATGACCGGGCATCCGATCGAATAGCGGTCATTCCGGGGCCGAGCGCAGCGAGGAGCCCGGAATCCATATCCCCTGCCTCTCGACCAAAGGCTCGGCCTTTCGCAAAACCCCACGATTCGTGATTATGGATTCCGGGCCCGCGGGCTTCGCCCGCGTCCCGGAATGACAGGGCCGGACGATGCGTCTGAAAACCGCGCTTTGGGTTGCCGCTTATCTGCGCCGCTGTCAGGTCGAGGGCGCTGCCGCCGTCGTGCGCCGACGCGGCGCCGAGGAGGCCGGCGCCGTGTTCATCCGCATCTGCAGGCTCGACGGCACCTCGGATCTGTTCGGCCCGGCGCCGCAAAGCGAATTCGACGCGGTGCGGGAAGCCGATCGCGCCTTCAGCCCGAGCCTTAAAGAGCGGCCGGCGCCCGACGCAGCGGTCGAGGCTTATCTCGCGCGCGAGATCAAATTCGATCCCGACGTCTGGATCGTCGAAGTCGAGGAGCGAGCGGGACGGAATTTTCTCGATATCGTCGCCGGCTGAAAGCGGCGCCGCAGCAATAGCAGGTTCAAGACACTTCGCGGCGAACGTTGGTTCGCGGCGCGGCCAGCGGGCGCCGTGCCGCCGGGGCTGCTGGACGGGCGCGCGAACGCTCGTCGTTCCAAAGCAGCGGCTGGTGTTTTGCCGTGCTGTGCGCCTCGCTGCGCACCGCCTGCCAGATCGCGACCATGCCTTCGGCCGCCTGCGCGGTCATCTCGTCGTAGAGCGTTGCCAAGGCGTGGACGCGCTCGACCGAATGGCCGACCGCCGGATTGACGAACATCAGAAGGCGATAGACCACGTCGCGTGGGATGCCGAGCGCCTTGACCGCCACGACGATCGGCTCGCCATGGTCATCGCGCACGATGCGGCGGGCTTGCTCACGGGGAATGCGCAAGGCTTCCGCCAGCTGCTTGACGAGTTCGTCGCGATGGTTACCCAGCGCCGCTGCTTCCAGGCGCTGGCCGATGGCCGGGTCGCGCAAGACCACGACCTGCCCCGGTGACATCGGCGCGACGACGTGGAGACTAAGCAGGATGAGACGTCGCGCGTGTTCGTCGGCGGTGAAGAAGATATCGTCGAGTTCGGCGGCGATCGTCGAATCCATGGCGCCGCGCAGGTCCGTGACCGGCTCGGGTTCGATCAGCTCTTCTTGCGGCGGCGATTCGATCGGCGCGGTGTCCTCTGCAGCCGGAGCGGTCGCCACAGGTGCCGGCGCGGCGGGTTGAGCGGGCGGCCGCAGCAATGCATGACCGCGCAGCGGGGCGGCAATTTCCGGCAAATCGTTAACAAGATATTGAATGACCTGCGGCGGCGGCGAGAGGTGCTTTGATAGCCGCGCCGCGACCGTGGCGCGCGTCGCAACGTCGACGCCGTCGAGAAGCCGCAGCGCCAGTTCCGTGTAATGCCGTTCTTCGTCCGCCGTATGGGTCAGCTTCTGCACGTAGAGATCGGTCAGGACGCGGATCAGTATCGGACGCATATCGACGCCGCTGCGCAATCCGATATCGGCGAGGCCGTTGAGACTAGACAGGGTAGGCGTTTTCATCACACGCGACTCAATCGCAACAGGGACCACGAAGCTGACTTCACGCATCAGCCTAAGTCTTGCGCGTTAGCGGAGCGTTAACCTTGCATACCGCTTAATCGTGACGACGCCGCTAGCGCGGATCGCGTGGGAGGTCCGTAGCTGGCAGTCTGAGGGATTGTGGCTGGTGGGCATCGTTGTCAAATTCCCCGATGAGGGGCGTATCGTGCGGTTCGGCCGCGCCGACGCGGAGAGCGAATCCGCAACCGTCATCATCTTGCCGGTGATCCGGATCGAGCGTTACGCCGATCAGGTCGCCGAAAGCGCGGAGCCGCAGATGCCGCCGCCGGCCGCCAATGGCGGCCGCCGCCGCATGAGGCGCCGCTGAAAGTTGCTGCTGCGATGTCGCCGCGAGTCCGTCCACTCCGCGCGACAGCGCCCTTTTCCGTCTTCGCTCTCCTGATCCTTGGCGGTTGCACCAGCATCGGCGATTTTGGCCGGCTGCAGCAGCCGCTGGTCAACGACGACATTCATGCCTGGGTCGGGCAAGAGGCCGCGGCCCATGCCGGCGGCCCGGTCTCGGTCAATAATTTGACCGACGACGAGCGCACGCTGCGCGATCTCGCCTTTCCCCTGATCGAGGCGCCTTACGACCGGCAGCGCTGGGATGCCGTGGTCCTCGAGTACGGCCAAAATCGCGTCTTTCGGCGTTTGCTATGGGCCTTCGATCCCGCCGCCTATTACGCGCACCTGATCGGCCCGTTCCATCGCTCGTCTTCGGCGCGCTACAACCAGTTGATCGACGATATGCGCAACGACATCGTGCGCATCGATCCGTTCTTCTCCACCGCGCGCCGCATCGTCGATATCGATCGACGTCGCGAGAAGAGCATGCAATTCGTCTCGACCTTGAGCCCGCCGGAACGGATCAGCGCGATGGCGCGAGTCGGCGAGAACAGCCTGACCATCGCCTGGGTGCATCATTCGCTGACGGAGCGCTGCGCCAGCTATCGCTTTGCACTCGAGCACCTGACCGTCGCCGAGCCGATGCCGGTCGCCGCCGAGGCCGAACGCATCTTGACCGAATTGCAACAGCAGATCGCCGGCAACCAGATCGTGCCGTTGCCGCGTTTCGCCGCGCTGGCGGCGCCGGCTGTCGTGGCTGAGAAATAGAGCATGATCCCGAAAAGTGGCTACCGGTTTTCGGAAAAGATCATGCTCCAACTAAAATTTACTGCACCGGGCCGATACGGCACTGCGCATTGGCCAGCGCCCGGCGCGCCATCGGCATTAGTCCAGGCTCCGGCGCCAAGGCCCGCAATACGATCAGCCCGGTCTTGGTCGGCGATTCGATGATCAACCTGTCGGCGGCGGTGACGTCTTCGCCCTCCGGCACTTGCGCGTGCTGCTCCGGCGTCATCAGGTCGAGCTCGATGGCGCGCCGGCCGGCGGCGCGGTCGTCGATCGCATAATAGGCGACGCTGTTGCGCGTATAGAACGTCACCGAGGTGTAGGCTTGGCTCAGCGGCGCGTTGAGCTTGATCGCGCCGGCGGACAGGTCGTAGCGGCACACCGCCGCGGCAAAGGCAGGATCCATGAGCGGCATGATCGAATTCTCCGCCGTCGGTGCCGCAAGCGGCACCATGGCGTTGACCGGCGTGAGCGGGAGAAGCCGCGCATAGGCATCCTGGGTCGCCGCCTGCGGCATCACCAGCACGGTCGACAGATGCACGATGCCGCCGAGCAGGATGGCGCCGAGAATCCATAACAGCGCGCGGATCATGAGCAGGCCTTTCGCACGATCGCCGGCATCGGCGCTTCTTTGGCCGTGCGCGTGGCGACGCCGATCGGCGTGTCGTAGAGCCGCCACACCAGAACGTAGCGCTCGATGCCGCCGGTCGGCAGCCAATTGCCGGGCCGCGCGCGCGGCGCGACGCTGATGGTGAAGCGGCCCTCGATGTCGCGCAGGATTTCCGCGCTGGTGAAACCGTGCCGATCGATGGTGTTGGCGACCAGCCGGCCGTCCGGATCGTACAGCGTCAGGGTCCAGTAGCGCGCCGCCGGCGTCACGCCGCTGATGGTAAAGGTGCAGCGGCCGTCGAAATTATTTCCGGCATCGTCGGTGCGGGCGTAGAACGCCACGCCATCGCCGGTGCCGAGCGGCAACTCACCGGTGCGCGCGATGGTGGCGCGGGCGTAGGGATCGATATCGACCGAGCCGCTCTTCGGCCGCGCCGTCCAGGCGCCGATGGTCAGCGAGCCGAAAGCGAGGCCGCGGGTGATCGTCAGCCAGGTCGCGCCGAGACCGATGGCGGCGGCGAGTATCAGCGCGAAACATGATCCGAAGAGAAGGCGCACGCTCGATCCAGTTGGTCGCTGTCTAATCGCCGCGAGTGCTTGCGCCGCCGCGATCGGTCGCCGTCGCCACCGTGCTCGATCCGCTCTTGTCGCTGTCGAGCGCGCCTTGGGTTCCAGCGGGCAATTGCGCGGCGAGCGCGTGATTGGCGTCATCGAGCAGTCGTTCGAGACGCACCAGGGCATCGGTGCCCTTGCGCGTCAACAGCACCTGCTGCGGCGCATCGTTGCCCGTGAACGTCGCGTTGGCGGCCAGCGGCGGCGCATGCGTCGGCGCCGGCAGGCCGGGCAGCGGCCGCAATTCGATGCCCTGGTGCGCATAGGCCATGATGTTGTGCCAGGTCATGGCGGGCAATGTGCCGCCGGTCATGCGTTTGGTCGAGGTATAGTCATCGTTGCCCATCCACACCGCGCCGGCGAAATTGCCGGTGTAGCCGACGAACCAGGCGTCGCGCCATGAATTGGTGGTGCCGGTCTTGCCGGCGACCGGCACGCCGTCGAGGTCGGCGCGCTTGCCGGTGCCGTTCTCGACCACCGAACGCATCATCTTGATCATGTCGAGGGCGACTTGCGGTGCGATCACCTGCTGCGGCTTCTTGCCGTCGCGGTCGAAGCGCCACACCAAATCGCCAGTGCCGGTGCGCACTTCGAGCGCCGCGTGCGGCACCACGGCTTTGCCGAGATTGGGGAAGGTCGCGTAGGCGACGGCGTGCTGATAGACGTAGACCTCGTCGGCGCCGATCGGCAGCGACGGCGTGTCCGGCAACGGCGACTGGATGCCGAAATTGCGCGCGGTCTGCACGATCATGGCGCGGCCGAGTTTTGGATTGCCGTGTCCGAGCTCGATCGACAGTTTCACCGGAATGACGTTGATCGAGTGCGTGATTGCTTCCATCAGCGTCACCGATCCGGAATAGCCGCCGGAATAATTGTGCGGGCACCAATTGCCGATGCAGACCGGCGAATCGACCAGCACCGAAGTCGGCTTGAAGCCGTTGGCCAAGGCGGTCGCGTAGACATACGGCTTGAACGACGAGCCGGGCTGGCGCAGCGCGTCGGTGGCGCGGTTGAACTGGCTGGCGCCGTAATCGCGGCCGCCGACCATGGCGCGCACGCCGCCGTCGAGATCGGCGATCACCACCGCGGCCTGGCTGGCGCCATAGTCGCGGCCGTATTGGCGCAACTCGGTCTCGACCTCGCGGTCGGCATAGTGCTGGAGATTGGAGTCGAGCGCGGTGCGGACCACGAAGAAACGATCGGGGACGGATTTCGGAAACGTATCGACGAGCTTGCGCATCTCGTCGAAGGCGTAGTCGAGATAATAATTCGGCGCGCCGGTGTCGCGGCGGTCGATCGGCGTCGCCGGATTGCGCCGGGCGCCGTAGACCTGGCCTTCGGTCATGAAGCCGTTGTCGACCATGTTGTCGAGCACGACGTTGGCACGGGCGCGGGCAGCGGGGAGGTTGACGAGGGGAGAGAATTTGGTCGGTGCCTTGAACAGGCCGGCGAGCATCGCGGCTTCCGGCAGCGTCACATCGCGCACCGATTTGCCGAAATAGTATTCCGCCGCCGCGTCGACGCCGAAAGCGCCGCCGCCGAGATAGGCGCGGTCGAGATAAAGCTTGAGGATTTCGTTCTTGCTCAAGTGCGCTTCCAGCCACAGCGCGAGGAAGGCCTCGTTGATTTTGCGCTCGATGGTGCGCTCGTTGCTGAGGAACAGATTTTTGGCGAGCTGCTGGGTGATGGTGGAGCCGCCTTGCACTACGCCGCCGGCTTGCGCGTTGGTCATCAGCGCGCGGAACGTGCCGTAAAAGTCGATGCCGAAATGCTCGTAGAAGCGGCGATCCTCGGTCGCCAGCGTTGCCTTGACCAGATGATCGGGCATTTCGTCGAGCGGCACCGAATCGTTGTGCTTGATGCCGCGGTTGCCGATCTCGTTGCCGTAGCGGTCGAGAAAGGTCACCGCGAGATCGGATTTCTTCAGCCAGTCCTCGTCCGAGGTCTGGCGCATCGACGGGATGCCGAGCGCCAGCATGACGAAGAGGCCGCCGGTGCCGAGCGTCGCCATCTCCGACAGCGGTTCGACCAGGAGCCAGCGCCGCCAGCCGGCGACATGCCAGCGGTCCATGAACGCGGTGAAGCGCTCGTAAATCTCCCGCGTCCACTTGCCGCTGAGGAACACGGCGAAGTCGATGCGCGAATCGATATCAAGCAGGAACCGCTTGAACTTCGGCATCCAGTCGTTGCCCGGATCGGGGAACATGTCCGTCAAGATTGAGCGCTCCGGGAACGGGTTCGGCCGGCAAAACTCGCCGTTTCGGCAGTCCTTGGTTTAGCGGACGCAAGCCCGACCGCCAATGCCGCGGCGATCACAGGGTGAATGGCAATTGGGGGCAAATTGGGCTTATGCATGATGGCGTCATAATAATCCCGCCGCCCGAGGAATGCCGCGGGTGAGGGGGCCTGGAGAACAACATGGCATCCGATGATGGCCAAAACCAAGACGCTGCCGAAATCCCGTTCTGGAAGCGTAAGCCATTGGATAAGATGACGAATTCTGAATGGGAAAGCCTCTGTGACGGCTGCGGCAAATGCTGCCTCAACAAGCTTGAGGAAGAGGTCACCGACCGCACCTATTACACCAATGTCGGCTGCCGGCTGCTCGACGGGGAGACCTGCCGCTGCCGCGACTATCCGAACCGGCAGAAAGAGGTCGACGATTGCGTGCGGCTCACGCCGAAAAGCCTCAAAACCATCACCTGGCTGCCGCCCTCCTGCGCCTACGTGCTGCTGGCCGAGGGCAAGGATCTCTACTGGTGGCATCCGCTGGTGTCCGGCGATCCCGAGACCGTCCATGCCGCCGGCGTCTCGGTGCGCGGCCGCGTCTACGCCAGCGAGGTCGATGTGCCCGACAGCGAACTGGAAGACTACATCGTCAGCTGGCCGCTGAAGCTGCCGAAGGCGGCAAGACGGCGAGGCTAAGCTCCCAAAATATAACTGCGCGTCTGCCCTGCGCAGAGGTCGGTTGCATTGCAGCGCGGCGCGGGCCAAGGGATGCCCGCCAAGGATTGCCGCGCAATGACCCGCCAGATCGCCCCCGATGACGCCCACAGCATCGCCC